>Ga0116117_1000009_pt1 | contig 112518 bp, 94 predicted proteins | sample June2015DPH_11_1_FD_89790 | JGI IMG/M metagenome (GOLD analysis project Ga0116117, IMG submission 89790) | Peatland microbial communities from SPRUCE experiment site at the Marcell Experimental Forest, Minnesota, USA - June2015DPH_11_10 | ecosystem: Environmental > Terrestrial > Soil > Wetlands... | reverse complement strand
CTCACGTAGCGGTAAAAAGCGTGCGTTTTCGCGCACATTGACGATTTTGCCTGAAACTGCGTTTTGCTCAATAAGGACGCGGGGATTCATCGCTTTTGCGGTCTCGTTTTCTTCTCCGGCGGCGTAATAATCTGCACGAATAAAAAATATTGTAGGGGGGGGTGGGGGGGACACAGTTGTCAGTTGACAGTTTTCAGTTGTCAGTGAAAGCCCGCGCCTGTAGTCATGTTTCATTCTTCGATTGTGCGCTTGGGGAAGGTAATCTTCTGCAAGCATCGAAGAAGATGCGTTTGCCCTAGGCGGCTCGACTCAGCGGCGAGAAACTCCTCGACCCTCCATGCTAACCTGAGTCTTAAACCCGTGGAGAATCCATTTGCAATCCAGCGCCCTTGTTATCGCTATTTCCGAGTTCGTTCTGCTTCTATTTTCGCTGAGCGTGCATGAGAGCGCACACGCCTGGACGGCCTCGCGCCTGGGCGATCAGACAGCCCGTATGCTGGGGCGCGTCTCGCTCAACCCGATGGATCACGTGGACCCTGTCGGCACGCTGCTCATTCCCGCGCTGATGATCTTTGGACCGCTGATTGGATTGGGCTATCTGGGTCGCTATATTTTTGGATGGGCCAAGCCGGTTCCGGTCGTCAGCCGCAACTTCCGCAACTTCAAACGCGACGATATGCTGGTTAGCCTGGCTGGCCCGGCTTCGAACCTGCTGCTGGCGCTGGTTGCTTTTGTCGGCCTGGCCGTTATCCTCATTGCCGAACGCCATCTGCCCGAGGGAGCCAGCCCCTCAGGCACCCAGCAAGCTCTTGCAATGCTCTGCGAATTGGCTATGTCGCTCAATCTCACCCTCTGTATCTTCAACCTGATTCCGATTCCCCCGCTGGATGGCAGCCATGTCTTGCGCCAATTTTTGCCTTATGGCGTGGCGCAGGTCTACGACCGCATCACCGGTATTGCGAGCTATATTCTGCTCATCCTGGTGGCCCGGTTTGTGCTGGGCGCGGTGATGAACCCGGTGCTGCACCTGGCCTATTCCGCGTTGGACCATATGTAAGGATTTGCGACAAGGAAGCTCTTGTTGGCGTTGACGAAACACGGCCCTCGAGAAGGTGGCCGTTGCGGATATAATTCGGTCACTAAGGGAGAAAGACCATGTCCCTGGCAACCGCGGGAAGTAAGAGTAACGTCAGCAAGACCTCATGGCTGCCGTTGAGTTGGGGCACTCGATTCATCATTGCGGCGACGGGTACCGTCGTTTCCATTTGGCTGGCCAGCCGGCAAGACGCGCATAAGCTGCCCGCGCTGCCTATCTTCCATGATCGCTTGATGCAGGTTGCGCCCACTCTGATCGAAGGGGCAGCGGGAATCCTCTTTCTGATATGGATTGGGCTTCTATTACGCGAGGCTGGAGAACGCGCCACCCCCAAGATCATCTCCAGCACCCCAGCCTCCGAGGCGACAAAGAAGAAACGCTGGACGGTTGTCAAAACGACGCTCTTCGTGGTCTATGTTCTGGTGACGGTCCCGTTTTTTGGCGGGGACTACTTCAAGTATCTCTGGCCGGGTTATCCGGAGTGGATCTCGCACGCGGCTCGGCCTGTCTTCGATGCCCTCACTTTTTTGGGCGCGTTGGTAGCGTCAACTCGGCGCAGAAGAAACCAAAAAGCTGAGCCGGGCACAGGCTATGGCGCTGAGAAAGGGCCGTGGCTGGACGACCGGCAACAGACATTCATCGCTGTCGCCCTTATTGGGATAGCGATCATCTTCGGCATCCATCATGCAGTGAGGAATCTTCCGCCTACTACAGTGGTGCGAATTACCGCAATCAGCGCGACGGTTCTCGGGGTGATTTTATTTGTACTGTTGAAAGCATCCCCGAAGCCGGCGCAGAATACCACGCACTCCGATATTGCAGGAATGGCTGCGGGGCCAGAGGCGAGAACGCCGGGCCAGCGAAAACTGGGCGCCAAGATTGCAATCTTTAGTATCGTCACCATCGTCATGGTGGTGCTGGCCTCTCACGTGCAATCGCAAGTGAAGACGCTTGTTTTCCTTGCGCCGATTGGGATTCTGATCTTTGGGGCGGTTGCGCTGACCAAGTTGAAGATGTGGATTCACGGGCTTTCGCGACAGGGCGAATTTGATCGGGCAATCCAGATGGACAGGCGATATTCGCGGATTCCGGGTTACGGAACTCCATTGGAAGGATCGATCCTCTTCAACGCTGGGCGGTACGCGGAGGCTCGAGCGTTTATCAAGCCCTTTGCCTTTGATGAGCAAGGCCAACCAAAGCTGACAGGTATGGGAATTTATACCTACGCGCTGGCATTGGAAAACGACGGACTGGAAGCGGAGGCACAGAAGCTGCTGGAAGCTGCGGTGAAAGTGCCACAGCGAACGGCGGGATTTCATGTGGCCCTTGCGACCTGCCTGCTGAGTCAGAAGAAGGACGCAGAACGCGCGCGCGAACTGATGGAACTGGCGCTGGCAACGCCAGATGTACAGTCATCCGCTTACGGAAAAAACGCAGATTATGTGAGGAGACTTGGACGGTATGCGTGGGCGCTGGCGGCTTGCGGGCGGCGCAATGATACAGAAGCACAGCTGCAGAAAGCATTCGCGGGGTCCGGTGGACTGAGAGCACGCGATTTGGCTGGATTGCAGTACTTTGCCGGAGAAGCATGGCGGTCACTGGGCGAATGGAAGAGGGCGCGGGCGGCATTCGAGGAAGCGTTGCGGCTTAGCCCTGACGGCTCTGCAGCGACCAGTGCTCAGAAGGCGATGGCAAAGATGCGTGGCGAAGCTCATGCTTGAAGACGCGGCCCTGCTGTAATTGCCTTCGTCAGTTGGCCCGCGACCACCAGCACCTCCCGCTACAATGGAATGAGCCGTTTTTCCCGGATGCCTGAAGGGCGGCGCATTTTCTAGCTTCATTCCGGAATCGATACGCAAAATGCCTGAATCCGCAATTTCATCTTTCCGTCCGCGCGTTTTGAGCGGTATGCGCCCCACCGGTAAGCTCCATCTGGGCAACTACATGGGCGCCTTGGCCAACTGGGTCACGCTGCAAAACTCTGCCCAGTACGAGTGCTACTTCTTCATCGCAGACTGGCACGCGCTTACCACCGACTACGCCGATACCTCAAACATCGTCTCCAACACGATTGAAGTGGCGCTGGACTTTCTGGCCGCCGGTCTCGATCCGGCCAAGAGCGTGCTCTTTTTGCAGAGCAAGGTCTCGCAGCACGCGGAGCTTAGCCTGCTGCTGGGGATGATTACGCCGCTCGGTTGGCTGGAGCGCGTCCCCAGCTATAAAGAGCAGCAGGAGAACCTCACCGGCAAAGATTTGACCACCTACGGATTCCTCGGCTATCCGCTGCTGATGGCTTCGGATATTTTGCTTTACCAGCCCGATTTTGTGCCTGTGGGGCAAGATCAGCAGGCCCATGTGGAGCTGACCCGCGAGGTGGCGCGACGGTTTAACCAATTCTATCCAAAGGCGTGCTCTAGCGAACACAAGGACATAGGGCGAGTGGAGAACCTTCACGTGGACATTCTGCCCGAGCCAAAGGCGCTGCTTACGCCTTCGCCAAAGCTACCGGGCACCGACGGCCGCAAGATGTCGAAGAGCTATGGCAACACGATTCAGTTGACCGACCCCGAACCGGTGGTGCGCCAGAAACTGAAGACGATGGTGACCGACCCGGCACGCGTGCGGCGCACCGACCCAGGCGACCCGGACAAGTGCCCGGTGGGCGATCTACACAAGGTTTTTTCGACGCCGGAGACGCTGGCCAAAGTTTATGATGGCTGCCGTTCGGCGGGGATTGGCTGTATCGAGTGCAAAGGCTGGGCTGCCGATGCATTGGTGCAGATTTTGCAGCCTATTCAGACCAAGCGTGCCAGTTTCTCAGAGCAGCAGGTGAAAGAGATTCTTGAAGATGGCTCCAACCGTGCCCGTGAGCGCGCGGAGCAAACCATGCGACAGGTACGCGCTGCCATGCAGATGACTTTGACGGGCGAGACTAACCAATGAGCCAGAGACAATCGGCAACCGGCGCCGGGGCGTGTATCACAGCCTACGAACGAAACAGTTTCAGCCGGCGAACGTGTCAGGAACACTTGCCGTAACGGAGCAAAATGAAGCCGGGCTCTAGCGTCTAGGGTATGCTTTTCGGAGGATTCTTTTCGAGTTCTTGATCTTCCGTAGCGCGTTTTTCCTGGCGAGATCAAGGGAAAAGCGCCCGTGGCGTAAGTCGTTGAGGAAATGCAAGTGGAAGAAAAGACAGTTCCGTGGTGGCGAAGGGCGCTGAACATTGCACTGGATGGAATTCGCTCTGGATTTGGTCTTTTTGCGCGGCCCACAAAGTCCGAGCCCATCACTGAACCGAAGTTTTCAGGTAGTTTGGAAGAAAGTCCGGAAGAAGCCGCATTGACCAAGCCCTCCCCCCAACCCGAAACAGAGGCTATTGCAGAGGAGATCGCGGCTGATCCCGCGGTGCAACTCTTGCCGGACTCCGAGCGGGATTTTTCGCCCGAGCCTTTCAGTGAAAGCAAGTTTGCGCGCGACTCCGCGGAAGTGGCTGATTTGGTCTCCTCCCCAGGACAGGCGATGGAAGATGCGGTCTTTATCGATGCGATCACTGACGGGGTTGAGGAGGCTTCAGAAAAAGGCGCAACTGAGAGCGGATTCTCCGAAGAACATATGGCGGAGGTGGAATCCCGCGTTGATCCCGTGCAAGCAGTTGTTGGGGTAGAAGCGCCGACCTGCTCGTCCGAGCCCGAAGCTGAGACAGAATCCATTCCGCGCCCAGCGAATGAGCTTGAGGTCGATCCCGAGCCTGAGGTGGTAGTCGCGCCGGAATCCGTAATTGAGGAGATTACCCCGCCGGTTGGAGTTACTGAGTCGATCTTGGAGACTGAACCTGAAGCCGCAGTGGTGGCAGACGAGAAAGCCGCAGCGGAAGCCGAGCCAGATGATGCCAAGACGGCGGAAGTGGAGGCCGTGATTGAATCTCTGCCGAAGGTGGTTGAATTTGCCGAGAACATTGTGCAAGTTGAGCTAGAGCACAGTGCAAAACCAGCGCTCGAAACCCAAACCATTTCGGTGCCGGAATCCGTATTTGTCGTCTCCTCAGAACCGGAGTTGGAAGCCGTGCCCGAGACTTCCACTGAGCCGGCTGACACCATCGAGTCCGTTGCGGAGGACGCGGCAGAAGTTGCGCAGGCTACGGAAGCAGAAGAGACGACCGAGTCAGGCCGGGAGCCGATTGAAAATGCAAAACCAGCTGGGGAAGTCGCCGCCGTGATCATTGAAGAAACGGCGGAAACCGAGTTTCAGAGAGAAGCAGTTCTGGATCCGAGTGAGAACGGGCCTGGCGCGGCCGCTGCGGAGACCGAAATGGAGCCAGAGGTTGTTGCGGAGCCGCCTACATTCGAGGATCCAATCGTGGACTCCGAACCGGAACTCAATCCTGAACCATGTTCAGGTTCCGCCATCGAGCAGGCCGTTCTGGCCGCCGACTTGCCTTCTTTCCCGCCTTCCATTCCTTCGTCCGTTGCGCAATCGGAGGCATCTCACGAGCTAACTCCAGGCACCGAAAGCAAGTCCGTTGAGCGCAGTGTTCCTGACAACTTGCTAGTGCTTTCTCCACAGCCCACCGCCGAGGAGATAGCCGAAGAAAAACTAGATGAAAAGACCGCCGCGAAGCTGGCCGCGCGGCAAAAAAAGCTGGACGAAAGCAGCGAGCAATCTCCGTTTTCTGTCATTGTAGGTCGGGTCTATGATGGCCCACTCGATCTGCTGCTAGATCTGATCCGCAAGCAGGACATCGACATTTACGACATCCCCATCGCACGGCTCACCGCCCAGTTTCTGGCCTACGTTAACCAGCTCAAAGCCAGCGACGTGGACGTGGCCGGCGATTTTATCTACACGGCTTCGCTTCTAATTCACATCAAGAGCAGGATGCTACTGCCGCGTGCTGACTCCGGCCCGGAAGACGCCGCCGAGGATCCTCGAAGGGAACTAGTCGAACGCCTGCTAGAGCACGAGCGCTTCAAGAACGCTGCGCAGATGCTGCAACAAAAGCAAGTGCTCGAGGCTGCCACCTGGTCCAACCCCGGCGCTCGCGAGTTCAAAGATGACGAGGCCGCCGAGCCGGACATTGCCGCCGATACGGTCGATTTGGTTCGCATATTTCGCGATATTTTAGAGCGTGCCCGCTCGCGGCCAGCATTCAATGTAGAGGAAGACTCAGTTACAGTCGGCCAGATGATTCAGTTTCTAGGGCGCCGCCTTACCATGGAGGACAAACCCATAGCTCTGCGTCGACTTTTGAGCCACACTCACTCCGAGCGTGCACTTATCGCCATGTTTCTGGCATTGCTCGAGATGGTTCGTTTACAGGCGATTCTCCTTCGTCAGGACCGCGTCTTCAGCGAGATCTTTGTCAAAAAGCACACAGGTTTCGACGCCGCAATAAGCGAGGGCTTGATGAACACCAGTGACGACTGGCGATAGTGCGATTTCTCAATGTTGAAAGAGTGTTGGTCCCGGCCTGGCGGCAGGCGGGATTATTCAGCCTATGCGGTGCCGTTGCGGTTATAGCAAGGTTTTGCAGTTCGAAGTGGGATCGCACGAAAGGCCGGTTGATGGCTGCTTCTCGATGAAAGGATTCCCTCGTCCAATTCCCGCATCTGCGCCCGCATCCATCAGGCAGTTTTTCGGCGTAGATTTCGAATTGAGATTGCTTTAGCATAAATCTCTTCCAATAGAGTGTAATTAACTTCCGCAGTATACTTGCTTAGAAACAGACTGCGGCAATTAAGACGCATCCGCTTATATTCTTCACTCGCAGAAAAGCAAAGAGTTTTTTCTACGAGCGTGTTAACATCTCCCGGCGGAAAGCAATAGCCCGTCACGCCTTCACTTACTAACTCACGCACGCCTCCAAGGTCGGCCGCAAGAACCGGCGTGCCTTGAGAAAATGCTTCAATGACAGTGCGGCCAAAGGTCTCATACCACTCTGATGGAAAAACTAGAAACCTCGCCCTTGCCATCTCGCTATACACCGCTTCTGGAGTTTGAAAACCAAGGTATTCCACCTGCGAGTTTTTGGCCGCGAATGCTGTTACTTCTTCTTTCAAGGGGCCGTCGCCGACAATTTTCAGGCGAAACGAAATTCTGCCTGAATTCCATGCTGAAAGCATCGTCCGAATTCCCTTTTCCGGCGAAAGCCGACCTGCAAACAGTGCCGCATCTTCCGTCTTTCCATCGGACTTCCCGATCTCTGAACCAACAAAGTTCGGCTTCACCGCGACCCTTTCCGCTGGTAAGCCCCCACTAATCAAAATCTCGCGCTCAAAACCGGAGATAGCAATAAACTGGTCCACGCCGTCCCAGGTGTGCGCCAGACGATGATATGCAAACGCCGCAGCAACAATAGCACTGCCCGCACGGCTGTTCCGATAACACCCGTGAACAATGGCATCGACCGGAAACAACTTACCTACACAGTCTGTGCATACTGCACCATCGCGATATAGTAAAGCATTTGCGCAAATCATTCTGAAGTTATGCAAGGTTTGCACGATAGGGATATTCGACGTGTCAGCTTCGACAAAAATCGAAGGCGAAAGCATCGGAAACCAATTATGCACATGAATTATCTCCGGCCGAATATCGCCAATGGCCTCTTTCATTCGCTTTCGAGAATGCGTCGAATAAAAAATAGATGAGGACGCGATAAGCTTGCTGTATATGCTATGTATTGCGTCATTATCCTGCTCTAATAACTCAACGATATGACCGTGCTTTCGAAGGAGTTTTATTTCATCGCGAACGACCGCATCTTCTCCGCCACTAAACTGATATCGGTTATGAGCTACCAGAATTCGCATGGATCACTTTTCTGAAGGATGGTTACCTTAATAGTCATGGGGAAACGCAATCATTCTTGCCGGCACTTCAAAAGTAATTGCAATAAGGTGCTTTGCAAATAGAAGCAAATCTTCGCTGAAACCGCGAAGTCCACGCTAGGCTCTGGCGATGCGTTCGGTTAAACTGACCCACGACAACTCGTTTGCCCTGGTAACCGCCCCTATTGAGAGGCGCGCCGATTCTTTGGCAGACATGATTGCCAGAGAAATCATGGCATTTGCGATGCGAGTCACTATCTCTTCCTCTTTAGCACGAAAGGTTGGGATAACAATACCACATGACTCATTGACTATCACTCCGGGGCCTCCAAGATCCAAACAGACCGCAGGAAGGCCCTTTGAGAGTGCTTCAAGGACAACCATTCCGCCGGAGTCATGAAGGCTCGGAAAGACGAGCGCGGTATAGTTGCTGAGCGAATCCATTAACTGCTGCCTGGAAGGAACATGACCAGCAAACTCGACCGCATCCACCACACCAGCTTGATTCGCAATATTCCGTAACCACTGTTCATCTGGTCCACCGGTAAAAAGAGTGAGAGTCGCAGCCGGAACTTTTTTTCTGGCTTCGGCAAGTGCCCTGATCGCAAAATGCGCACCTTTCCAATGAATCAATCGTCCGACAAACACGAATCGGGGAGTATCGAATAACTCCCTTTCATAATGCGGGGAAGTTTCTCGGCAAATTCCAAAACTCAACTGCACACTCGTCTTTTTGTGCCACCTAGGCAAAACGAGCCGCATACTTTCAGGTGTTGTCACGTATATTCTTTCGGCTGCAGCGAACGCGGAAAGCGTCAGGGGGCTATAGCGCTGCAATAATATTCCGAAGTCTCGCAACAACTCCGAAAGCTGGCTGCGAATTGACATGCTGCGGCGCAGGCGGAATGGCGCTCGCTCGCCTCCACCGATCGGTCCTATAATAAACGGAATTCCAAGACGCCCCATAAATGAACCTGAAAGTATTCCTGCAAAGGTCGCATGGTAGACACAATCAAAGGGCTTTTCATGATGAAACTTGGCAGCCATGCGGTATGCTCCCCACTGCCAAAGAGCAAAGTAGAGGCGAGGAAACCAGAACTTCTTTTTGAGTCTTACTGCCCACCGAGGAAGATCATAATAGATAAAGTGTAGCTCCGCAGTTTGGCTCAATGGGTGCGATTCTATAACGAGCTTATTGTTGGCGCGCGTGATCACCCACACCTCATCGGCATGTGCCAGCATATGCAGAGCCCTCTGCCAACCGGTCTCCGACTCTGAGCCTCGATTTGGTTCGCACGCGTAAGCCGATAACAAGACTCTCATGCGTTCTCCGAGTACCTGCGAGCTCCATCGCTCGGTATCGAGACCTCGCAGTTTTGTGGTTGCCGGAATGTGGCGCTGGTGCGGGCTTCTGCGCTCGCGGGTCCAGAAGCAATTATGAAATCATACAGTCTGATCACTAGCGGCTGCAATCAAGTCTCCAAGCAACTTTGACTTACTTACTTACTTCCTTGCTAACTCGAAGTAAACGCCCTTGAAGCATTTCTCCGCCGTTCTTGCAGCGCGAACAGCCACCAGAAAACAATACCTAATTGCTGGGAATGCGACTCCAAACTTCTTCCAGATAGCATTCGCATCGCGCCTGACAATCAGTTCATGTTCGCGTAACTGCCCCCCCGCAGCGGTCAATGAGCCGATGTGGCGCCGGAAATCGCAGAATAAAATACTAACGTGCTGAAATTTATATCCTTTCGCGAATACTCTTCTCAAGAAATCGTAATCCATGGCAAAGCGCATCTTATCCTCGTACCATAGATCATCATCATGAATTCGCCGCCGCCAGAAAGCCGCAGGCGTGGGAATGGTATTTATGTGCAGCCAGCGGAAGACGGCCGGCGAAAAATGCGTCTCGCGAATGATGCGGAGCGACTTTCCTGTCTCGTCAGTTTCCCTATAATCGCCATACACGAGATCAATATCAGGATGCTTTTCGAAAAACTCATTGATCACTGTCAGCGTTCCGGGCAAGTATAAGTCATCTGCATTGCACCAGCCGATTATTTCCCCCGTCGCCATCCGGATACCTTTATTCAAGGCGTCTGACAACCCATGATCCGGTTCGGAAACCGAGCGAAGATGCGGATAGCGGCCAACAATCTCAAGCGTATTGTCAGTCGAAGCGCCGTCGACGATGATGTGCTCGAGATTCGGGTAGCATTGCTGCAGATTGCTCAGTATGCACGGTTCCAAGAAGTGCGCCATATTGCGAGTGGGGGTGATGATCGAAATGCGAGTGGGCATTCTGTTCTTCCTATGGGGCTATTCTCTTGAACACTCACAATGCTGCCAACACAAAAATGAGTGACTCGTCGATTGAAGAATTCAGTCTCGACATTAAGTTGACCAACGCATATGGGAGTCAGCCAGCTAGTTTACAAAGAGCGGACGCAAAATAGCATTCAACGCATCCAGTTACGAATATCATTCTTCAATCTCGCGGACTACCCCTTCCGCGCCACTTGCCCGCAGTTGGTATTGCTGTTCGATCCACGCGTATGTTTTTTCTAAACCATGCCGCAACGTGATGCTGGGCTGCCACCCAAGATACTTCTGAATCAGTGTATTATCGCTGTTTCTGCCATTCACGCCTTTGGGCGCATCCAGATTATACTTGCGCTCCAGCTTGATTCCAGCAATATCCTCGACAATATCGACCAACTGATTGATGCTGACGGCCTCACTCGATCCAAGATTAAGAGGCTCGATAATGTTGGAGTTCAGAATCAAGTCGATACCTTTCACACAGTCGTCAATAAACATGAATGAGCGGGTCTGGTGACCATTTCCCCATATCTCAATCTCGTGACAACCTGTCAACTTGGCCTCGATCACTTTTCTGCAAATAGCAGCCGGAGCTTTCTCGCGGCCGCCAAACCAAGTCCCCCAAGGGCCATACACATTGTGGAAACGCGCCACACGCGTATACAAACCGAAGTCCTCCGTGAAGTGTCGGCACATTCGCTCAGAGAACAACTTTTCCCAACCATAACCATCTTCGGCGAGGGCGGGATAGGCATCCGATTCCTTCAGCGCCGGTGGCACAAATCGGTCGCCATCATCCGAGGTATGCTGGATATCTCCGTTGTAGACGCAAGCCGAGGAGGAATAGAAGTATCGCTCGACGCCATATTTTCGCGCCGCCATTAACATATGCGTATTAATCAGCACTGAAAGCATGCACAAAGCTTTGTTGTTCTCAATGAATCCCATGCCGCCCATATTTGCGGCGAGATTGTAGATCCCCGCAGCGTCTCTTGCCGCAATCTCGCAGTTATCTTTCTCATTCAGATCGAGGGAGAGATTTTCAACATCTTCGAATTTTTGATACCAGTTCTCCAGCGGCTTCACATCGACAGCGCGGATTCTGGTATAACCCTTCTGGCGAAGCGACGCCACCAGATTCCCTCCGATGAATCCACCCGCGCCGGTTACTGCGATCAGTTTGTTTCTCATCCTATTCTCCCACCGCCGCTAGCTGCTTGGCTCGAACCGAGATTAAACTCAAACAGCATGGATTGTATATCATTGATGCGCGTTTGCAAACCTTGCATGACTTTTCGATTCCAATTCAAGTATGCGCATGAGGCGAACAATTACCAGCGCTTGTCGAAATAAAAGACCGACAATCCAGGTGAGAATCCATCGAATGCAGTTCACCTGTTCTGGCCTCTCATTTATATCAAGATGCAGGATAAGTGCCGTGTTTCCATGACACTCTTTCGCGAAAAGCATAGGTGGTCGATGATGTTGGCGTATCCGTCAAGAACCGGATTAAAGTCGTATTTTCCCTTCATTGAAGAAAGATAGAGAGTACAAAGATTCATCAGATAGGCCAGAGCTTGGGTTTGTCCTTCATAACAAGACTCCTCGCCAAGCCACTGACGACAGAGTTGTATTGTATTGCGCATACTTTGAACCATCTTGATTGTCGAGCTGTTTCTTAATGCCATTGGCATAAGCGCAAAATGAAGAGGGTCAAACAAGGGGAACTGTCCATGGTCTGCGTATTCCCAATCGAAAACTCTGGCGATGCCACTCTCTACTCGAATATTCCATACGGTAAAATCGTTGTGCGCCGCCACCAGAAGAATTGGTGGCCCTGAGAGCGTTTTCTCGATTTGTCTCATTCCTTTGTCGAGACGGTCTGACCATGCCGGTGAAAGCCGTCCATTTAAACCCTTTAATCGCGCACACAGATTGAGGTAAAGCCTGGACTCTTCAAGGCGCATGGTCTGGCGGGAAAAATCTTGAAGTTTTCGTAAAAACACTGAATGCAATTTTCCAAAGCTATCGTCGCGTCTACCCGGCAGTGGACATTCTGCTACGAATGATAAGTCAGCGGCCTGATGATAGCCAATCAGTCTGGGAACATGTTCACCCAGCGATGCTTGGGCCTGCAAGCTTTGTAACCAGTTAGCTTCGTTCCGAAGAAGCGAGCCCACCGCTTCTCCCGCGCCTCCCTTGACAATACAAAGGGGCGTGACCGTTCTATCATCCAGCAGGAGAATGGTGTCCTTTGACCATGGACCGGGAGCTCCGGTGCGACAACAGGAGAATCCAGCTTCATAACCGATCGTCTTTCTGATGGAAACTAGAGTTTCGGATTCCACGCAGTTGATTGCGCCGCAAAGACGCGGAAGAGACGCCATTGCGCGCAAGGGTAACTCTAGCCGCCCGGGTTGAAAAATCTTCCAACAGGCTTTCTGCGCCGCAGGCTCGCATGGGACGGCATAGCGCATCCGTCCATTCCAGCGCAGCGCAACATGGGTTCCGCGGAGTTGGTTCTGCGCATCGTAGAATCGGCTTACTTCATTCACGATTGCCTGCGATCATCATCCCGGTAATGGCATGACCGACATCCTCAACCACCTTGTTCAGCGATTGCGAAGCATCCACGATAACATGGCTTCTCTGTGCGCGAGCGAAAGCCGAGTATGCCTGGCGTTGCCGTGCGGACTCTTCAGCAGAAACTTCTTGCTTGCGAGACTGAAGAATTTCAGAAGGGGCATCCAATAATACCCATAGTTCAGGTTGCGGCATAAGGTTGCCAATGAGTCGGGCTATCCACATTGGCGCTCCGTATCGATAGCGCTGCGGGTCAACCAGCAGATCATGATAGTAGCGGTCGCAGATTAGCAACGTTTTCTTCGGCTCCTGAAATAAGAATGAGCACCACTCTTCCATGAGCCAAACAATTATCTTTGCGATTGAAGTCAATGCCGAACGAGGCGGTTTACCGTGAGGATTGGTGACGATCGTTACGGGTCCGACTTGCCGCGTCATGACAATCTTCGGCTTTAGATGGCGCATCTTCACGACGTGCCGCGCTCTATCCAACGTTTCTATCAACCCCTGAATGACGGAGCTTTTACCAGCGCCATCGGGACCTAGAATGGCTATTCTCAGTGTGAAATACTCCTGAAATCGAAAAGTGCACTATACCGCGCAGCGGTTAATATACGGCCAAATTACCAACTCAAAAAGACTAACTGACGAAGTCGAGGGCTTGCGCGGAGACACGTGAAAGGCAAGGCTTAAAATAGCTTCTTGAGTTGTCTATCTGTGCGCTGAGTGAGCATATCAATAATAGCGGCATAGGCTTCTTCAGTGACACTGACGGCCGGTTTGCTCGCGTCCAGGATGACAAATCTTTTTCTGGTCTTCACGAAGGAACGGTAGGCACCGATTTGCCGAGAAGTTCCCGTGGGCAATAACTTTGGCTTCCCCGCCTGCATCGTTTCGGATGTCGTGTCCAGTAATATCAAAAGATCTGGGGATGGAAGTAGCTTTCCAACAAGCTTCGCAAACCACACCGGTCCGCCATGACTGGACCCTTGGGGGTCAATCAATAGGCCATCGCTATAGTAATGACAAATACGAAGCGTGAGGCTCTTTTGCCTCATGAATTGGCTTAGCCATCCGTCTAGCATCCACGCCACAACTTTCGCCATGGAGACGAAGATGCCTTCAGGAGTTTGTGTTCGAAGATCAGCACCTGGAGTTATCTCCTGCGATCCACGCGCAAAAAACAAGCGCGGCTTAAAATGGCGCTTCTCCACCACGGCCGCCGAAGATTTGAGCAGAGGTAATAGGTTATCGACAATGGTTGGCTTACCAGGGTTACCCACGACCATGACGCATACGGTTTCCAAAGTCTTTGGCGAGTGGCGAATCGCGATTACATTCGCAGCGTAGCGGACAATTGCGAGAACGCTGCGCACCGGCCTATGCAACAAACTTTGCTGGCTCAATGCAAGACGCAGGTTTCTTATGCAGCCTAGTATCGTTTGCCGATCACCGCTGATCACGGCATCCACCAATTCTGTGGCAACTTTCGACTTGAATTGCGGTAAAAGGGCGGCAATCACCTCGGAACGAGCGTTTACGAATGTATGTTGCACCTGGGTAAAGTACTTTTCTTTCAGCCATCCACCGACCAACAAACTGGAAAACAAAGAACTGATAGCCTCATGAACCGGCGAAGGCACAAAAAATTCTAACTCGCGGGCCTGCCGCACAATCGCTGACTTTAATACAACATCCGTCTCCAGGAATGGCAAGCCTTTCCATGTGAGGTTCTTGATAAAATCGACCTGCAAAGTGCGAAGTCCCGGAGCTGGAGAGACGCCTTCCAAAAAGACCATGGCCACATGGTATCGCTCGGAATATCCGATGATCCGTATGCCCTGAATGGATTGAAGTGCCCGCATGGCAAGCGGTAACTCGGAGGAGCGAATCAGAAAATCAATATCGTTGCCTATATTCTTGTCGGGGAACTCCTGATAGTTCCGCAGAATGCAGGGACGTACTCCCTCGGAGGCAAGTGCTTGTAAAAGCAACGCGAAAAACTCGCCGAAGGATAGAGTCCGCGATTCCTTGAAGGAAGAAGCGGGTATAGATTCCTGCATACTCATTCGCATAATTCATTTCCAAAACTGGCTAAATGCCGATCCCGAAGACTGCCCGTCACGAACGACGCAACACCATCTTTGCTGCGATCTGTGGGATTGTATAGCCCGGTTGTAAAATGACTGCTGCAATAACTGTAGGTGCGACCAGATAATACCTGCGCTGGGCAAAGTGATAGGTTGCAGCCTTATAGAGTACCTTGGCCAAGTCCTTGCGCGTGGCATTGGCTCGCACTCGCCATGGCAGTGTCCGGCGAAAACGAAGATAGTCTTCCCAGGATAGCTCCGCCTGACCACTACGCCTGCGTAACATGCACTCCTTGATCCAACGCAGTTGCTGAAGAATAAGTCTCGCCTTCGCTATCGAGGCAGAACTACCGTGAATGCGATACTTGAGCAAGTACTCTGGCTGCACAAGAATCTTGTATCCGTGCTCCAACATTCGATTCCAAAGGTCGATGTCCTCGTTCACGCGCAACTGCCGACTATAGCCGCCGACAGCGAGTACGGCGCTTTTGCGCAGGATCGCCGCCGGATGACTAAACCCGACCAACTCATTAGCCACGAATAATTTCCTAACAGCTTCATGCGTTACCAACGGAGATTCACCCTTCCCGATAACTCTTCCCTCGCTGTCAATGTGCTTGATCCAACTGCTGGCCACGGCCAATTCGGGATGCGCCGTCACGAAAGCCAATTGACATTCAAGGCGGTTAGGCATCATCACGTCGTCCGCGTGCATCACGACGACCCACTCGCTTGCGGCCAGGGCCATCCCCTGATTCAGCGTTGCCGCAACTCCAATGTTCGCATGCGATTTCACGCGCACGCGCGAGTCCAGCTGGGCATATCTCAGCGCTATTTCCCGAGTGTGGTCCTCCGATCCATCGTCCAATATTATTAACTCAAAATCTATCCAAGTTTGCGCAAGCACACTTTTGATAGCTTCCGCGAGGAAGCGCTCAGCGTTGTATGCCGGCATTACAATCGAGATCAGCATCAATGCACTCCTATGATATGACAACACTCGCTGTGAGATAACATTGCAGATTTGGAGACTTATATAATCGACGCCTAGCGAGTTCATTCCTTGCGGCACAAGATCATTTTTTGTTATGGACCGCCTGAAGCATGGGAGTTCAGCGCATAAATACTTTATGTCGTAGTTGGACTCATGATAGTTGAGAACCAGGGCGGCAGGAGTTGCCAGCGCGAGTCGCAAAACATATTGAATCTCAGTTGCGCCAATTGCCTAAACCCATGCGGCGCCGCATAAATAACTCGCCTCGCGAAGAGCAATGTAGACTCACTTCTTCCAAGGTTTCTTCGTAAAATCCCAGGAGTATAGCCGCCCTGTCCCTGGCGCGTTTGTTAAGTTGCCATCCAGTGAACAACCCTATTTACGCCGCCGAGGGTCTCGGGATTCGCGTTGCCCTGCAAGCTGTGAACAATGCGCATCAACGTGCCCCAGCAGAATCCAGGCGCGGCATTCGCGCCACTCGTCGTGATTTCACCAGCAAGGAAACGGCGACGATGCTTTGGAACAAAACCTGCGCGCCAATCAGCCCCAACAGCGAACCACTGATCCCCAGCCACTTAGCCAAGGGAACCGCAAAGGAAAAGGCCAGGGCAGTCATTGCCAGGTAAGACCAGAAGACAGGTACCGTGAACTCCAAGGCTTGCAAGCCGGCACGCAGCGGGCCCCCCATAAAAACGATGACATACTGCAAGGCAAAAAGCCGCAGGATATATCCGTAGTGAACCATCTCCTGGCCATAGGCTAACTTCAACCAGAAACCTGGCGCGACCGCCATGACGATTGCGAATAACAGTGTCATGCCGCCCCACTTCACCAGGATGGATCGGGTATAGGCAAGCATGGAATGAACTCCGCCATCATGAAGGCGGCGGGCTGTCTCGGCGGGAACAACATTTTCGAGTCCTTGAAACCAGATATGGGTAACTCCCATCAGGTTCTGTGAAGCCTTGAGAGCGCCTGCGGCCGCCGCTCCGTAACAGAGCGGTGCCGAAATCAGGAAAAGATTGCTTGACGTCCATTGCAGCATGGCCGATGCGCCGAGCCAACGGGAGACTTTCCAGTGACGCTGCGAGATAGCCTTGATGCTCTCTCCGCTGAGTTTGAGCGGTTCCATCCAAAACCATCCGGGCACGAGCCCGATAAGCGAGGTTCCGGCCATGGCCCATAGGGCAGTCGCACTGTTTAGTTGTCCGGCATGGTGAAGCATCAACAGAATGGGCAGTTGAGTTAGGTAACTGAGAGCGTCATCTGCCAGCGCGCGGCGACTGTGGCGTGTGACAAAGAAATAACGCCGGAGAAAGTCTTGCATTTGATAAGCAAATGCAGAAACGGCGAGGGGCAGCGCGAGTTGCTGCAGGTTTTTGTGTGGGAAGACGCTATCGGAAAGTTTCAGTGCTACAAATACTAGAACAAAACAGAGGGAAACAAATACCAGCTCCTGGAAGACAACTGTACCGAAATAGGAAGGCCTGTCCTTTTCTTGTTGTTTGGGTCCAATGCTCATCATTGGTGCGACGATGAGCGCGGTTTGGAGGCTGTTTACAAACAGCACAGACATCCAAGCCAGGGTAAAGACTCCGAACTCGCGGAGACCCATGAAGCGGGCGAGCATGACGGCGGTCAGAAAGTTGGTTGCGCTAACAATAGACTGGTCTGTCAGCGCCCAAATTTCCCGCCCGGTCAAGAGCAGAAGCAAGCTACTCCGGAGTCGCTCCCAATGTGTTGCTTCCGCGCCCATCCCACCCCCGATCGCACACCGATTATGACTTATGCCGCCCTCGGTCTGGATTCCCGGTAACGGAAGCGCGCGCCTGGTTAGTGATAAATGATAGTGTCTGTTGTTACGGCTGATAGAATCCCCATCGTGGAGGTAAGGGTGGCTTTGATCTTGCTCATGGGCACATAAACAATGTCCTGCGCCTGCAATATGAGTGGCGTCTGCTTTCCTTTGGCGATGGCATCATAGGAAAGCGGAAAATCAAGAACTGTTCCGTCCGGATTGCGGCGAATCACTCGCAGACCGCCGGTATTGGCCTGCGGAACGGTTCCTCCGCTGAGCGCCAAAGCTTGGGCGACATTCAGTTTCCCATCCTCTTGCATCACGTAGCCGCCGGGCCTGGCGACCGCACCCAGAACATAAACGATGCCGGCGCGCGGAACGATGACCGTGTCGCCTGGCCGGACAACGATGGAGGCTGTTTCCCGAGTGCTCTGACTGCGCGAATAAGGAACCTCCACCTCTGGCACAGTGTCATCGGCCCCGTGGCGGATCTTAATGCGCGCGCCCGCAATTGCGGTTACGCCACCGGCTTCGGCAAGAATTTCACCGAGATTCGTAGGGGCGATAAGGGCCACTCTTCCAGGGCTTGCAACTTCACCTATCACGGTGACATACTGACCGGCATATTGGACCACATCGACATTCACTTGCGGCTGGACGAGTATCTGGCGGTCCTTGAGCGCCACCTCGAGGTGCGTTGCGGCCTCTTGCAGCGTTAACCCTTGAAGATTTACCTTGCCGCATAGAGGAATCGTAAGATCACCCGCCGGGTCAACGCGATAGGAATTAGATAACTCTGGAGTCTCATAGACGTTGATGCTAAGCAAGTCACCAGGTTGGATGCGGAGTTCGGAAAGGTCTTCGGGAACGATCACCGGCCCCAGACCGCTTTGCGCCCCCGCTCTGCCGCTGGAAGCCGCGCTTGTCGGAAGAGCCGGGGAGGTAGAACTTCCGGCTGCCGCCTGGGCATTTAGTGACTCAGTCATTATGGCTGGGAGCAAGGCAATAACCAGCAGAAGCAATAGACTGCGATGACGTGTGATTCTACTTTTGGCCATAATAACTCTGCACGTTGTAGCCATATACGCTCCGATATTCAGTTGCAGACATATCCACAGCTTCGATTACGATGCCGAGGATATGAATGCGGTTCCGTGCAAGGGACTGTACGAAGCGGCGCAACGCCTTTCGAGAAGTTCGCCCCGCGCGAAGTACGCCGATGGTTCCATCGCAGTAAGTCCCAACAATAATAGCGTCGGCGACCGGCAAAACAGGCGGGTTATCCACCAGCACCAGGTCGAAGCGCTCTCGAGCGGCTTCAAGAATCTTTTCGACATCACCGGCTCCCAGAAGCTCTGAGGCGAGCGGGGATTGACGGCCAGCGGACATCAGGGATAGATTCGGCTCGACGGGATGGGGCATCAGTACGTCACTGAAAGATTTCAGACCAGCCAGAACATCCGCCAATCCCTCTTCCCTCGCTGCGCGGAATAGAGCGTGCTGGCGAGGACGCCGAAGATCGGCATCGATGATGAGCACCTTCAGGCCTGTAGCGGCAAAGGCAAGTCCCAAGTTATATACGGTATAAGATTTGCCTTCTCCCGGCAGTGCACTGGTAATGGATAGAACCTTGAGTTTGCGCCCAACGCCGGAGAGCGTCAGCCCCGACCGCAGGCTGCGAAAGGACTCTGCCGTGGCGCTTTCTGGAGCTACCAGGAAGGCACTTGATTCCGCGACTAGATTGCCTTCACGCGCTTTGGCTTCCGCGCGTTGAAAAGGAATCATGCCCAGAACCGGCAAGTTCGATACTTTCTCTACCTGGAAACTATCGGCGAGGGTATCATCCTGGCTTTCCAGCAGGTAGGCCAGGCCGACGCCCAATAGAAGACCACCAAAAAGACCGGCAGCAATAAACAAAAACGGCTGGGGCATATAGTATCCGCCCGGAGGACGCGCGGGATCGGCGACGGTAACGTTGGTTGCGCTGTTTCCTGCATCGATATTGGCTTCCTGCAGCCTTGCGTAGAGAATGTCGTATAACTCACGGCTGGAGCGCGCCTGCGCCATGAGAACTCCCAACTGCACGACATCGTCGTTCATCTTGCTGGTCACAACCTTTTGCGCTTCAAAAGCAGAACGCATTGACTGCTCGTTCTGCTGTGCCAGAACCAGATCGTTCTTTGCCCGCTGCTTGATCTTGCCGATCTCGTTCTTGATCTGGTCTTGAATCGACTTCACCTGATTGGCGATGTCAGCCAGATGAGGATTCTTGGAGCCATACTTGGTCTCCGCGCTGGCATAGGCTACCCGTGCCGCCGCCTCCTGTTCTCGCAGTGAGTTGAGGATATCCAGGCCATTGCCCTGAGAGAGGACTGTAGAGCCGGAAATGCCGGGAAGAGAGCTGGAGCCGAGTGTGGAGATCAGTTCTGGATTCTCAGTTGCAGTAAGGCGATAGACTGCCTCCCGTCCCATGCGCACAGCTTCTGCCTGTGTCACCTCATCGTTCAGGGTAGTGAGACGCGCCAGTTCCGGTATTTGTACAGAACCGACACTGCTGCCGCCAGACGAGGAACCAGATATAGACGAGCCCGAAAGCGTAGCCAGGCCCAGCATTGCGGCGGAAAGATTGTGAGTGCGCTCGAAATCGGCCACGGCCTGCTGGGATTTGGTGACCTGGTTGGAAAGATCTCCCAGTTGAGCGGAGAGCCACTGCGACACTTCCTTGGATGAATTGAAGTTTGAGCTAAGGAGATAAGATTTATATTCGGCGACAACCTGGTTGGCCGTCTTTGCGGCATCTTCCGGGTTCCTGCTTTTGCAGGTTATGGCAATGAGACGCGAACTCCCTACTTCTTGTACTTGGAGATGTCCCTCGAATTCACCGATCAGGGCTTCTCTCTGATCTGCGGGCAGGTTATCCAGGGTCACCAGAGGCCCTGGCTCTTTGCTGAAGTGGTCAGGATTCTCAAGGCGGAGTTTTCCCATCTTGTTCAGCACGGCCAGGGCGATGGTGTCGTCCTTGATGACCGCGATTTCGGTCTCGACCTTGACTTTCAATTCATCCGGATCGCCAGACTCCATCGAGGCCATGCTGGAGAGAGCGCTGCCGCTGCCACTTTGTTCCTTGAGTTCAATGATGGCAGTCGCTCGATATTTGGGATGCACCATGATGCAAGCAAAGATTGCCGCTGCCACGCAAAAAGCTACACATCCAGCTACGACAGTCTTTCGTTTCCACGGAACTAGGGCTAGCTCCCGAAGAGATACCTGGTCCTCTGAATCGAAGAAGCGGCTGCCCTCAGCGGATCGGCCTTCGGGGCTGCCAGCCTGTGTTTCATTCTGTAGGGCCAAGTGGGTTCCTCTTCTCCGATCTTCGACTGACGCCAGAGGGAATCAGAGCAAATTCCGCTCGTGCGGGTACGGTGCATCCGGCAAAACCGAAGGAAATGTTGCAATAGATACCATAGCACTCGTCATTCGGGCAAAGCTTCGCTATCCTCACTTGGAAGAGGAGCTTTCCGAAGATCGTTTCCGTCCGAGTTGGCGTATTTCAAACGAGATCCACAGCAGGTTGAAAGAAACTGCTTTCGTCCCGCATATCATGACCTGCGTCATTATCAGAATCCAGGCTGCTAACGTGAGATTAGCAACGGCTGGCGCATCAGTCAACTTGCGGGCAGGACAGACTTGCGCAACTGTGAATGAACAGGAAAGCGACGAGGTTACGCTCCATCATAGGCCCTTCCACCGTACTTCGATAAGGGGATGGGCGCATCGCCGCATCAGGAAGCAATCCACCCGATTACGCTGGACCGGATTGGGACGGCAATTCCATCTCGGTAGCCAGGCAGGGCTGATCTTCTGAATGCCGCCTGTGCAAACACAAGCCGCTGTATGATGAACTCAATCATCGCGGAATACACTTCACCCAATTGAGGTCTGGCGCCTCCACTGGTTGCCAATGACTGCGTGGGCTTTTAGGCCTGCATGGTCATTGACTTGATGACCATGCAAGTCAACAGAGTTCGAAAAACCGTACGGAGTCAGCCAATGGTCGTCCTATCCGCTGAAGTTCTCAGCCAAAATCAAAAATACCCAGTGCATTATTCAGCCGCCGCGATCGAAGTCGCGCCTGACGGGCAAGCTGATCGCGATGGCAACTACCGTTTCCATGGTGCTTTTACGGCAAGACGCAAGCGAAGCGGGATGCTGGCCTGGCCGGCGTTGCTGCTGGCTAGCGTGGGCGCGTTTGCGCAGGGCGGTGTCTTTGTCGCGCCACAAAAGGTCGGTGTGGCCATCACTCAGAGCGTCACGGTCACTGCGCCTGCAGGGGGCGTCGTCGTCAACGTGGAAGTGCTGACGGTAGGGGCCCAGAACCTTGATTTTACAGGTGTGCCCGGTACGCCCACCTGTGTGGCAACTTTGACGGCGGGCGCAACCTGCGTTGAATCGGTGACATTTAAGCCCACTGCGCCCGGCATGCGCATGGGCGCGGTGGTTCTTCTGGATAGTCTCAATAATGTTCTGGGTATGACCTATCTGTCGGGGATTGGACAGGGAGGACTGGGCGTACTTGTGCCAGGCAATCTCATTCCCGTCGCTGGCGATGGCGATTACAAGGAAAAGGTAGAGAATAACGTTCCGGCTACGCAGTCGGATTTGTATCTGCCCTCTGGCGTCGTTCTGGACGGCTCGGGCAATTTATACATCGCGGATACGCTTCACAATATGATTCGCATGGTCGCCGCGCCCATTCCGCCGGCGACTATTGGCGTGATTACGACCATCGCAGGCACCGGCGCCCAAGGTGACGGCGGCGACAATAGTCTGGCGGTAAACGCAACTCTGGATGAACCGGATGGGTTGGCTGTGGATGGTGCGGGCAATATCTATATTGCGGACACGGCCAACAACGTTATTCGCAAGATCACGCTCTCAACCGGCGTAATTACCACGGTCGCCGGTAACGGCACGGCCGGCTACGCAGGAGATGGTTCTTCCGCCATATCGCCTTTGACCGAACTCAATGCGCCCGAAGGCGTCACGGTGGACGCCAGCGGAAATATTTATATTGCCGATACCGACAATAATGCGATCCGCATGGTCTCGGCGGCAACGGGCCTCATCTCGACCGTGGTTGGCAATGGCACGGGCTTACCGGGATACGGAGGGGATGGCCTTTCGGCAACATCGTCCCAGACTGAACTCAACCTTCCCGATGCGGTAGCCTTCGACATGCCGGGCAACATGTACATTGCCGATTCGCGGAACAATCGCATCCGCGAGGTCTCCGCGGGCAACATCAGCACTTTTGCGGGAGACGGTGCGCCGGGGTACCTGGGAGACGGCAATGCGGCAAATGCGGCGGAACTCAACGCACCCTCCGGCGTCGCCGTCGATGCTGCCGGAAACGTTTATATCTCGGACACCCAGAACAGCGCGATTCGCAAAGTCAGCTCGGCGTCAAAAAACATTTCCACCCTCGTCGCGAATGGCACTGGCGAGTACTTCTATCCTGAGTCCATAGCTCCGTTTGCAGAAGTCTTCGCTATGATAGACATCCGCTATCCATTCGGAATCGCATTGGACAGCAGCGCCGATGTTTACTTTGCCGACAGCTTTAATAACCGGACTCGAGAGATTCAAAGCAACTTTGCCGCTCTTGATTTCTCAAACTCTCTTGGTACCACAAAGACGATCATTCGGCAGGGGAGTAAGTCGGCGACCATACCTCAGACGGTTGAGAATGACGGCAACGCCCCGCTCGATCTGACACTCCCTGGCATCTCCGTAGACACGAATGACCCGACCGGCTTTGTGAATGCCGCTCTGGCTACGCCGCCGACCAGCTGCCCCACCGACACCAATCCTTTCTTTGCCGCACTGGATAAGAATTGTATCGTCGGTGTAGTCTTTGCGCCCTCCCTTTCATTGACATTTGGCGTGGGTGTTTCGTCGCAACAGTTGACTCCCACAATCGATATTGGGACATCCAGCGACACCGTGAATTCGCCGCTGGTGATTGAATTGGTCGGGATTGCCGCTCCGTTGAATTCGACCACGGTGACGTTATCCTCCTCTCTGAATCCCTCCACTTTCGGCCAGAACGTTACCATCACTGCGACGGTGACTACGGGCACGGGCAGCCCCACCGGCACGGTCACATTCTTCGATGGTGCCACACAACTCGGAACGCCTGTTACGTTGACCGGTGGCGTGGCCACCTACAAATCAACCACGTTCACGGTGGGATCGCACGCCATCACGGCAACGTATAACGGCGATAGCCTGCACTTTGGCAGCTCGGGCACGCTCGTCCCCGCGCAGGTGGTGAACGAAGCCACGACCACGACACTTATCTCTACCGGCAGCCCATCTGTTCTGGGCGCAAGCGTGACGTTCACCGCGACCGTGACTCCTGGTGGTGGCGGTGTGGCCTTGCCTCTGACCGACGCGGTGACCTTCAAGGATGGCACCACAACTCTCTGTTCACCCACGATCACTCTGGCTGCGGGAAAGTACACGGCGACCTGTTCCACGTCGACGCTGCCTCAAGGGGCGAATTCGATTATTGCGACCTATAGCGGGGACGCCCCCAGTTACATCAACGGCAGCAGTTCTGCCGCTTTGGCGCAGGATGTGCAGGCCACCTCGACCATTACGATTGGTTCAAGCGGCAGCCCGTCCTACTATGGAAATCCCGTCACCTTTACGGTAGCTGTTACGTCGGTAGGAACAACTCCGGCGACCGGAACGGTGAACTTCTACATGGCGGGGCAGACGCAGCCGCTCAATGCTACGCCGTTGACGCTAAGCAATGTCGGAGGCACCGGCGAAGTCGGGTTCACAACTTCTTCGCTGCCGGTAAGCACGATCACGGTTCCCGATGTCATTACGGCAATTTACTCGGGGGATTTGAATTACAGCGGCGGAAGCCCCCTCACCCCGTTTCCGCAGGTGGTGAATCAAGCGACGACCGCGACGACGGTAAGCGCGGCACCCAACCCGGCAATTGCCACCAAGCCGGTCGCCATCACGGCGGCCGTAACGGTGACGCAAGGTGTTTCCACGCCGACAGGCAACGTCACATTTACGGATTCGTTGAACGGCGGTGCGGCCGTTACTCTTGCCTGTGCGCCACAGCCCACCGTGGCATCGCCCACCTGCACCACATCGACGCTGGCAGCGGGTACGCACTCCATGATTGCGACTTATGCGGGCGATACCAACGACGCCGGAAGCGCGTCCGCTCCGTTTGCGCTGACCGTGGTGACGGAGACCGTCACGCTGAATTCGAACACCAACCCATCAATTTATGGAATGCCCGTTATCTTTACGGTCACGGTTCCGAGCATAGGAACTGTCGCTGCCACCGGGACCGTCAACATTCTCAAGGCAGGGCAGGCGAACCCCATCGGTACTGTGACCTTGGCGGGCAATCCGGGCACGGGAACTTTTACAACCTCGTCGCTACCCGCGAGCACAGTTGCGGCCCCGGATGTCATCACTGCGTCCTACCCAGGCGATTCAATTTACCTGCCGCTCGTCTCCGCGGCAGTCAACCAGATTGTGAATACGGCGTCGACCTCAACCGCTTTAGCTGCGGTTCCTGCCACCGGGATTGCCGGTGCGCCGGTGGCCATTACGGCGACCGTCAAAGTAACTCAGGGCGTGGCCACGCCGACTGGCACCGTTGCATTTACGGATTCATTGAACGGTGGAGCAGCCACTCCTCTTACCGGTAGTCCCGCCACACTCGCGGGTGGAGCGGCAACAATCAACCCGGTGCTGGCGCCCGGCTCCCACTCCATTGTTGCAACCTATTCAGGAGACGCGAACGACAACGTCAGCAGCACAACCCTTGTGTTGACCGTGGTGCAGGCGACCACGCAGACCGTCCTCACTTCATCCGCAAATCCTTCGCTGGTGCTGGCTCCGGTGATCTTTACCGCAAAGGTGACAGGCAACGGCGGAACACCAACCGGCAACGTCACTTTCACGGATACGTTTAATGGCGCGGCGCCTGTAACTCTGGCCTGCACGCCGCAACCTACTGCGCCCACGGCCACCTGCACCCTCTCCACGCTCTTGACGGGCACGCATTCCATCACAGCAACCTATGCAGGGGATGCGAACGATATCAAGAGCACATCGAATACGATCAGCCAGATTGTGGGCACCATCCCAACGGTCACCGACCTGGGCGTTGTGACGACAACAGGACCCAACGGGCAGGTGATTCTGGTGGCCACGGTTCTGAACTCTCCCACAGCGGTCAGCGTTATTTCTCCGCCGATGCCCACCGGCACGGTTACTTTCAGCACGGTCGTCGGCACAACGTTGACGAAGATTGGCTCGGTGCCAATCGATTCCAGCGGTGTGGCGATTCTGGTTCCGAGTCTGCCCACTGGCACTTATAACCTGGAAGCGTCTTATGCCGGAGACACGGATCACAGTGCGTCCGTCTCCAGTGAGACTCAAATCTCCACCGCAGCCACCGGTTTCAACCTGGCCGTAACTCCATCCTCGGTGACAGTGCCGACGAGCGGAAACACCACAGTGACGGTGGCTCTGAACTCGATCAATGGCTTTACCGACACTATCGGGCTAGGTTGTGCATCGCTTCCGGCGGGCGTCAACTGCCACTTCTCGCTGATCAATCCCACTGTGCTTGCGACCAACACAACCAACAACCCGCTGAACGTGGCGTTGACCATCGACACGAACAATCCGCTGGGCGGAGGCACGTCGTCGATGAACACGCGTCAGGGCAGCCGAGGCGTTTCTCTTGCCGGCTTGTTTCTTCCGCTGGGCGTGCTCTTCGGCTGCATCTTCTGGCGCTTCAGAAGGCGGTATGGAGTGGCCATAACCACGGCTCTGGCTCTGCTTCTTGGAGCGTCGACACTGGCGGTTTCCGGTTGTTCCGGCACCTTCTCTCAGTCGAGCGCCACGCCCGGCACTTACGTGATCCAGGTGACTGGCACCGGCTCCGGGAGCGATGTCTCGCGCTATCAGAACGTAACGCTGATTATTACCGCCAAGTAGCGTGAATCATGAGAACAACAGCAGGAGAAAGATGAAGAACTTCCTTAATTTTGTTCGAGCGTGGGATGGAATGTCGAGATTGCGGCGATGCCGCCCAGTCTTCTTTCCGGCTGTTCTTGGGGTGGTATGCCTGGGGCTGACGCCACCGGCACAGGCCCAGGTGGAGTCGACAGCTTCGCGCGGCGGGCTGAAGCTTTCAGCCGGAGGCACGGCTTCTGCCTATCAGCTGGGTTACGGCGAAGTGAAGCTTCTGGGAGCGTCGGCGTTTGTGGACGCAGACTCTCCACGCCATATCGGGATCGAGGGCGAGGCGCGCTGGCTGACGTTTCACTATGATTCCGATGCGGACCGCCCCGGCGCGGATGAGACCGCCAAGACCTATATGATAGGGCCGCGCTACTCCAGGGATTACGGGAGATTCCAACCCTATCTCAAAGCGCTGGTAGGAATCGGCCAATTCAACTATCCCTATAACTTTGCCAAGGAGACGGACCTGGTGGTTGCGCCGGGGGGCGGCGTGGATTATCGTCTCACGCACCGGATTCGCTGGCGGGCCGTGGACTTCGAGTATCAGATCTGGCCGAAGTTTACCTACGGACTGATGTCGTCCTACGGATTGAGTACGGGTATCCTGATAAAAATCCGCTGATCGCGGCGGAGCGCTGGGTTTAGCTTGCAGAGAATTGCCAATGATAAACTCATGCGCGCGAGGAGGCTCGTATGGCGAATACTTTTGGCAAAGACATTCTCATTCAAGCTCCAGAACCCAAAACCGCGGCTGCCTTCTACGTCGAGCAACTAGGATTCAAGATAACTGGCGAAGAACCGAAGATGATCAGCCTTCACGGAGCGAACATCAACCTTTTCATCGAAGAGGGTCCGGCATTGGGGCCGGTCTTGGAGGTGACGGTCGATAACGTGCGGGAAGCAAGGCGTCGGCTGGTGGAACACGGTTGCGAAGTTGTCAAGGACGAGCCGGAGTTTCCCCGATGCTACGTCAAGGATTCCTTCGGACTGATCTTCAACCTGAGAGCCTAAAACTGTGACCTAATCCATTGGCTGCGCATCTTAATACCCATGAACATCGAAAAGGCAACCTTCGGAGCAGGCTGTTTTTGGGGAGTCGAGGCGGCCTTCGCTGCCATCCCTGGTGTGACGGCTACGGCTGTGGGCTATGAGGGTGGGTCGCTGGATAAGCCCACTTACAAGGACGTTTGCACCGATCAGACCGGTCACGCCGAGGTGGTTGAAGTGGAGTTCGACCCGGCAGTGGTCAGCTTCGACCAACTTCTCGACGCGTTTTTTGGTCTCCACGATCCCACTACCCTCAACCGCCAGGGTCCGGACTGGGGCGCGCAGTACCGCTCAGCCATCTTCTTCCACTCGCCGGAGCAGGAGACGCAGGCCCACGCCAAAATTGAACAGCTCACGGCCGAGGGCCGCTTCAAACCCAAGCGAATTGTCACAAAAGTCGAACCGGCGCAGAGCTTTTGGCGCGCGGAGGAGTACCACCAGAAGTACCTCACAAAGCGCGGCCAGGCAAGCTGCCACATCTAGTTTTCGGCTATGGGCGGGGGCCCGGATTTCACTTGGCAGAAGTCGGCGGCACTTCATCAAGCGGTGATGGCGCCGACTCAGGCGATGTCTCAATCTCCGAGGACTCCGCCGATCCGGTTTCAGTTCCTGGCTCGTCGAGCCAAAGCCACACGATCCACCATACCAGCGCCGCCAGGTAGATCACCTTGTTGGCGTTCCCGAGCCTGGCAATCAGGCTGACGACGTGGTCATACTCCGCACGGCTCTGCGGATGCACCGTTTTGACAATGAACTGGAAGGTTCCCTGCAAAGCTAGCGAAGCGATCGCTGCAGTCGAGAGTCCAATGGCAATCATCTGCGTATGGCTACGCCAGCCGCACTTGAAGCGCCGGCCAAAGAGTACCACCAGCAACCCCACGCCAATCAGCAACAGATCCGCCAGTCTGTCGCCCTTCAACTCCACCAATTCCATCAGCTTCAGCTTGCCCAGTGTCGTATTCAGCGCGATGTCATTCCGCTGCGGCCATGGTCCCCAATATGCCAGCACCCCGCCGGCTACCGCCAGAAGGCCCATGGAATTGGCAATCCACAGTGGGCGATTGAGCCCGGCAAAGGCTCTCCGCGCCACCTCCACCACCACCAGCAGGGCCACAATCGCTGAGAGGTCGCCCATTGTGAGAAGTATCTCGTCGAAGGGAAGTTTCGCCATCCGGCCCGAGAGGAGAACCCCGGTCATCAGCGACAAGGCCATCATCGCAACGCCGGCCGTGAACCACGGATAGCGCCGAGCACGGTCTCTGCCAAAAAGAACCACCAGCAGAACCAGCTGCGCGGCAAAAGTCAGCGTCCAAAGAATTCGATCAGGCGTTATGATTTGGCGGATCGATTGGAGGGGAGAAATCATTAAGCCAAGGAGCATTTGTGCCTTATCCGGGCCGCGTAGGGAGTGGCTTCGCGGGCCTCATTCCAGTCTAACTGCTCCCGGCCGGAATGCGGCCAGAGGCATCCCGGTCCGCCATCATTCCTCACCTCGCAAGAGTTCAAGGATGTGAATGCGGACCAAGCGGAGAAATGCACAGATAATGGCTGGCATTGCAGCTTTTATGGTGCGCCCGGAGAGATTCGAACTCCCGACCTAACGCTCCGGAGGCGTTCGCTCTATCCAGCTGAGCTACGGGCGCACATCTTCAGCATACAGCACTTTGGATTCCTCCGGGCGAATCGAGCAGGTTGCTGCCGGTTTGACTTCCCAACTCCGGTTTGCTCAGATAAACCTTGGTCTCGTTATACAAGGAAGAGCAGGAACGAACGATGAAGATTCTGATTTTGGGTTCGGGGGGCCGGGAGCACGCGCTGGCCTGGGCGGTAAGGCGGAGCAAGCGGGTTACAGAGGTAGTTTGCGCGCCGGGTAACGGCGGCATCGCGGAGATCGCGCGCTGTGTGCCGGTGGATTTGAAAGATGTTGCCGCGATGGTTCAGCTGGTCGAGAGTGAACAGCCGGGCTTGACTATCGTGGGGCCCGAAGTGCCGCTTTCGCTGGGCGTTGTGGATGCACTTCAGGAGCGTGGCCTGCGCGTTTTCGGGCCTACGCGCGCTGCGGCGATGCTGGAGTCGAGCAAGGGATTTGCCAAGCGCTTTTTGCAGCGGCACAACATTCCCACTGCCAACTACGCGGTCTGCACGACAATCGCCGAGTTGGAAAAAGCGGTTGAATTCTTTCATCCTCCCATCGTAGTCAAGGCCGACGGTCTGCACGCCGGCAAGGGCGTCATCATTTGTCCGTCGCGCCACATCGCTCTCGAAACCGCCATGGACCTGTTCAGCGGAAAGACGCTGGGCGCGAAGGAGTCGCACGTCATTTTCGAAGAGTTTCTCGAAGGCGACGAGATTAGTTTTCTCTGCCTCAGTGACGGCAAGCATGTGGTTCCGCTGGTTCCCGCACAGGACCACAAGCGCATTGGCGAAGGCGACACGGGCCCCAACACTGGCGGCATGGGCGTCTATTCGACCGACCAGATGCTCGACCCCGCCATGACGGAGTGGATTCTGCGCCACATCGCGGTGCCCACGATCTATGGCATGGCCAGCGAGGACACGCCCTTCGTGGGCGTGCTCTATTGCGGGCTGATGATGACTGCCCGTGGGCCGCAGGTTCTGGAGTTCAATGCCCGCTTCGGCGATCCTGAGACGCAGGCTATTCTGCTTCGCATGGAAAGCGATCTGGTGGATGCTCTGGAGGCATGCGTTGATGGGCAGCTGGCGGAGACCGAGTTGCGCTGGAGTCCGGGCGCTTCGGCCTGCGTCGTAGCCAGCTCATCCGGCTATCCCGGCAGCTACAAGACCGGCTTTCCGATTACCGGACTCGATGCTGCCGCACAGCTCCCAGGAGTGCAGGTTTTTCATTCTGGCTCTTCGCGAGAGAGCGGCCAATTGCTCACCGCGGGCGGTCGCGTGCTGGGCGTGACAGCGTCGGCGCCTTCGCTCGAAGCGGCGCTGGCCCGCGCGTATGAAGCCCTCGAGTTGATCCATTATGATGGCATCTACTTCAGGCGCGACATTGGTCATCGCGCCCTGAGGAGGAAACCATGACACCTGCGATTACGATTGAGGAACTCCTGGTCTGGAACAATGAATCTTCCAACTTTTGGAAAGCATACTTGGATGCCAACCCCGCGCTGCTGGAATTGTCATGCGACATCGGCGGAACTTCGAACGTGCAGCAGTTCGTCCGTCACATCTGGAGCGCTGAATTGCGCTGGAGTCAGCGTCTTGCAGGGCAGCCAGTGACGGACCGGGAGGCCATGCCCAAGGGTCCGCTGGATGCGCTCTTCGATCTGCACGTCAAGGCCGCTCCGGTCTTTCGTGCCCTGCTGGACGACTCCGCTTACGACTGGAACGAGACGATGGAGTTGGGCCTTCCCCAGCTTCCGGCGGAGGCCAGAACTTTTTCCCGGCGCAAGATTGTGGGTCATGCGCTCTTCCACAGTCAGCGCCATTGGGCGCAACTGGCCACGCTGGTCCGTACGGCCGGCTTCTCCTCGGGATTCAAGGGAGACCTGCTGTTCAGCGCGGCTCTGCAATAGCCATCACTTGAGTTGAGCCCAAAAGAAAAATCGCAACAGGCTGCTCCGGTCTTAAGCTTCCTGTCCGCATTTTGTGCGGAGGTTGCCGGAGCGGCGCCTGTCACGATTTGGTTTGCAACTAGTCAGCCTCTTTGCGAGCCTTCTTACGATTCCGCTTGCGTGCTAAAGCCGCCTTTACGCGTTTCTTTTCACCGGGCTTCAGGTAGTAGGAGTGACGCTTGACTTCCTTGATGATGTCCTCCTGCTGTACCTTCCGTTTGAACCGGCGCAGCGCATTTTCGAGCGGTTCGCCTTCTTGTACTCGAACCTCTGCCAAAAAATCCCACCTCCAAACCCGCCATGTGGCAACCTCTATGATACTGGAAAGATGGCCGATTCGGTGATGCGCGAGGCATTATTTCCCAAGAATGCGATGGAATCGCATGGAATTCCGCTCGAACTGTTCCCCACAACCTTGTTGATTCTCATTTGGTGCGGCGCGAGCAAAGGGCTGGACCAACCGGTGAAAGAATGAGGTGACTCGCACCTCTCGCAATCGAGATGTGAGGCACCCGGAATTTGGCGAAAAAGAGGGGTTTTGGGGGTTAAATCGGCACTTTTTGGGCCAGAAATAGGGCAAAATCAGGGGTTTTTAGCTGCTTATTCGCAACAGGCCAAAAACTCAACCTATTGATAAGATGTTGGTTACTGGCAATGATAGGCCTCAAAATGGGCCTCCACAGGAGTAGGGGGGGTGGGGGGGTGCCTTTTCAGTTGTCAGTTGACAGTTTTCAGTTGTCAGTAACGGCCCGCGGCTCTGTCGGTTGTTCATGCTTTGATTGTGCGCCGGAGAGTGGTAATTCTCTGCAAGGGTACTGGCTGTCAAGGCGGGCGAACTTCGCGCTTGAGGTTCGTGGCCTCCCACCCTTTCGCGATTGAACTGCGGCCAGGATGGGAGACCCGGCCTTAGCTCTCATCTGAATTGACGCCGTTGGTACTTGTAGGAGCCTGTTGGAAGGAGAGGTAGGCGGAAAAATCGCGCCAGACGGTTTGTGCGAACAAATCCGTATAGTACTTGTAGAAAGAGAGGCATCTGGTTGCAGCAATTATGGCAAGACATGCGCTGGCCCAGAGAATCCTATCCGCGTGGGCAGGTGTAAGACTCCAGAACTTTCCCGGTTGTTCTGCACCTATCCAAAAGCCGGAACACAACAGCGCCAAAATCAAGAATAGGGCGAGCAACACTACAGCCTTCCTGGCGTCCTTGTTAGGCAATAGCGCAATGCAGGAGGAAACCAAGGCTCCTCCCACGCCGATGGCAAGTAGGATTGCGAGAGTCCATCGAAGACACAACTGATCATAATGAAACGAAAGTCCCCATCCCGCCAGATACAGTGCGCCAGCGCAAAATGAGCACGCGAGACCGCGCATCATCGCGTAGAGCCCCTCATTCTGTTCTGCATAATGTGCCGCCTTCTTCGCGACGAGGAAGAAACGCGCTTGGAAGAAGGCCGTTTGGCGATTCGTGGAGATCGCGCTCTTTCCCTTCTCATCCTGGACGACATCTTGCGCGACGTCTAGGTTCAGACCAAACATCTCCGATACTTGCGCTGCAAGCTTCTCTTTGAATTCAACGCCGAATTTTGAATTATTGCTGTAGTCAAGGTAAATGTCAGAATAAAAACGCCGTTGCTTCTTCTCGTCGAGCACCGTCGACGGAATCAAGGAAGGGGCAATCGTCTGCACAATGTGACCCAAAATGTAAGATAAAACAGCGAGAAATAGTGCATTGGAAAGATCCTGAGCTGGCCAGGATTGAGTTAGCATTCCGAAAGGCAACCAGAATACACCAACCAAGAGCATCCCAGGGATAAAATATCCGTATATATCATAGAAATTAAACTGTTTAATCACCAGAAACCTCCTCTTTCGACAAAGATCTTCTTGTAGAACTAGCATTACGTAAATCGTTCAGGATAGAGCCCAGCGTGCGCTCCGCCTCCTGCCCGTCTTTGAGCAAGACCGAAGCTACGCGCTGGTGTCCGCCTCCACCGTATTTACTGAATATCTGACCAAGCGGAACACTCTTGAAATGACGCCACGGATTACGCATCGCGGTTATACTGGCTCCGTGCTGGGTATCCGTAATGCCGACGGAGTAGCGGGCATTTGGATAAGAAAGATAGGGTGCATAGCGATTTAGCAGCGCATCGCCGGTCTTCTCCACACGAAATACGACAATTCCATCCTTCTCAAGGCGGGCGCGCTTCCGAAAGAGCCGCTGGCCATTCCGCATGGCTTTACGAACAGCGAGGTAGCGTTCTGCTACTCGAGGAGAATTAGCCACTTCCGCAAGAGTCTTAGCGCGTAACGAATCCACCAGGAATCCGCAATATTCCGCAGACGAGTCCTGCGTAAAACTAAAGTTAATCCGCAGCGCCGGGGCGTCGCCAAGTACGGCCTCTTCCACTGAATCGTACCGAGCCCCATCTATGCGGTGTGCCCACTCAACCATCTCACGGAATCTTGGTTCACGGAGAAGACGGTAGCTCCGTCGCCAAATCACTTCAGCGCAGGAAGAGGCGCCTGCATTATAGAGTTGAGTGGAAGAGTCTGTATGTCGGAATTGCGCTTCCAACTCTGGTGTCAGAAAGGTTGTCTGATGATGATCTGCCCAGAAGTCCGCATCTGGATGGTAAAGGAAGTCCACCACAGCAGCAGGTTTGGCCAGAGGATGGGATGCCCATGTCGCGCGGGAGGAGTAATTGACGGGCACTATCTTTCCGGTCTTTTGCCCATATTTTCGCTCCATATACTCGCACACAAGTGCGGCAGAGACTACACCGTCAAAACATGGGAAATGAAGATAAACGGTGAGGGCTTCCGACATGGCTGCACCTTCTTACTACGATAGCACCACAAGGCTTTTCCCGATACAGACGGGTGGATTGCACAAAAGGTGCTAAACATCTGTATGAGGGAGCATCTGCTCACATTCGTCCATGGGATCGACTGATGACGAGCTCGTGAGCGATCACGCCAGCTCGACTTCGATTTTTTTGGCTTCCGTATCCAGATTTGTGATCTTGAAGGTGCGGATTTGGCCTTCGGTGAGCGGTTCGGCCTGGGTGGAGGCTGCGTTGGTTTTGCCCTTCCAACGATCTTTCAGCATCGACGACAGGCTCGACAGGTCAGGCTTGGCTTCGGCTTTGGGCTTTGACTTCGTCTCGGCAGCGGCTAAAAGCTCGGAGTTAGGCCCGGTGACGATGCGGCAAACGGCGCGGATGCCGTCGCCCAACTCAACGTGAACGAGGCTTGGGGACTGTGCAATGACGCGGCCGGAGACTTGATCTCCCGCCTTGTGCTCGGCGATGTACTCGTCGATGTCGGTGGGGATGAGCTGCTTCATGCTGAGCTTGATCTGGCGCTTTTCGGTGTCGATGGCCAGAATTTGCGCCTTGACGATTTGACCGGCGCGCAGCACATCCTGCGGATGGTTAATGCGCTTGTCGGCGCTGATTTCGCTGACATGGACCAGCCCTTCGATGCCGTCAGCCAACTGCACAAATGCGCCGAAGTTCATCAGCTTGGTGACCGGGCCCTGAATCTGCGAACCGATGGGGAAGTTGCGCGAGACTTCTGTCCAGGGGTCGGTGAGGGTCTGCTTGAGGCCGAGCGAGATGCGGCGCTCCTCGAGCTTGATGCCGAGGATCACGGCATCGACGCGGTCGCCCTGCTTGAGTATGTCGGAGGGGTGGCGGAGCTTTTTGCCGTACGACATTTCCGAAATGTGGATGAGGCCTTCAATGCCGGGTTCGATCTCGACGAAGGCGCCAAAGTCGGCCAGGCGAGTGACCGTGCCGGTGATGCGCTGGCCGGCGACCAGGTTCATGGTCCGCCACGGCTCGGGCTGAAGCTGCTTGAGGCCGAGAGAGATTTTCTTGGTTTCGGTATCGATTCTAAGAATGCGAAGCTGAAGTTCCTGCCCAACGGCGAGCACATCTTCAGGCTTGGTGACGCGGGCGTGGGCAATGTCTGAGATGTGCAGCAGACCGTCGATGCCGCCCATATCGATGAAAGCGCCGTATGGCATCAGGGTGCGGACGGTGCCGGTGACAGTGTCGCCTTCTTTGAGGGCTGCTTGACGAGCCTCGTTGAGGCCGCGAGCCTGCTCTTCGATGACAACGCGGCGATCCACCACCACGTTTTCGTCGGTGACGTCGAGTTTGGTAATGCGGCAAGTGATTTGGGTTCCTACCAGCTTTTCCAGCTCGACAGCGTCTTTGGCGCCGCTGCGGCTGGCGGGCATAAAGGCGCGCACGCCCACATCGACCGAGAGGCCACCTTTGATGACTTCGGTGACGGTTCCGACTACGGCTGTCTTTTCGGCGAAGGCGGCTTCAAGGGACGACCAGTCGCGGGCCTGCGCCACTTTGAAGCGCGAGAGTTCGTAGTAGTGCTCTTCGTTGCGGCCGGTGACGGAAACCGGGAATTTGTCGCCGACTTTGACGGCTTCGGCGTTATTGTCAAAGGCCGAACGGGGCAGCACACCTTCGGTTTTATAGCCGATGTCGAGGAAGACCTGATCGGCGGAAAGCGAGACAACTACGCCCTGAAGCTGCTTTTGGCCGGGCTCGCCTTTGTGCGAGTGGCTGCGCTCGAAGGCGGATAGCAGGTCGGCAAAAGATTCCTCAGGCTCTTCAATGGGCTCGGGAACAGGCTCTGGGCTGGCGGCTGCGATAGGTTTGGCGGCAGGCTCGGGGATGGGCGCAGGGGTCGGCTGTGCGGCTGGCTCGGCGGCTGGCTGCGGCGCGGCTTCGGTAGTGGGCAGGGTTTCTTCGCGATTGTCGTTTGTCATGACTGTCTACAACTCCATTCTCCCATGATTAAGCGGGATAAGGAGCGAGCCGCATTAGATACACTGAATACGATATGGAAATTCGCTCTGGAAATGAAATTCGCGAGGCTTTTCTGCGCTTTTTTGAGTCGAAGGGGCACCGCCGCGTGCATTCTTCCTCGCTGGTGCCTGCCAACGACCCGACGCTGCTCTTCACGAACGCGGGGATGAACCAGTTCAAAGACCTGTTTCTGGGGGCTGAACGGCGCGAGTACTCGCGGGCGACGACTTCGCAAAAGTGCGTCCGCGCGGGTGGAAAGCACAACGATTTGGAGAATGTGGGCTTTACGCGGCGGCATCATACTTTCTTCGAGATGCTGGGGAACTTCTCGTTTGGAGATTATTTCAAGCGCGAGGCGATTGCCTTTGCCTGGGAGCTGGTGACTAGCTCGGAGTGGTTTGGGATTCCAATAGACCGGCTGTATGTGACGATTTTTGAGGGCGACCCGGCGAATGGCGTGCCGCGCGACGACGAGGCCGAAAAATTCTGGATCGAAGCCGGAGTTGCCAAGGAGCGCATCAAGGAGTATGGGCTCAAGGATAACTTCTGGCAGATGGGCGAGACCGGCCCTTGCGGACCGTGCTCGGAGATTTTTTATGACATGGGCATCGAGGCGGCTGAGACGGCTGGCGTGGATTTGCCGTTTGGCAAGGACGAGGCTCGCTACGTAGAGATTTGGAATTTGGTCTTTATGCAGTTTGACCGGGCTGCTGTGAGCGAGAACGGCAAGACTGTTTATAAGTTGACGCCGCTGCCCAAGCCTTCGATTGATACGGGCATGGGGCTGGAGCGGCTGGCGGCTGTGCTGCAAGGGAAGGTTAGTAACTTCGAAACGGATTTGTTTACGCCGCTGATTGAGAGAGCGGCGGAGTTGACGGGGTTGCGAGATAGCGAGTTAGCAAGTCAGCAAGTTAGCAAGTTAGCGGGGCTTGTAGGCAATGCCAGTCTCAGAATCATCGCCGACCATGCTCGCGCGGCTACTTTCCTGATTAACGACGGCGTCATTCCCGCGAACGAAGGGCGGGGCTATGTGCTGCGGAAGATTCTGCGGCGCGGGATTCGGCATGGACGTTTGCTGGGGCAGGAACAACCGTTCCTCTATCAGATGGTTTTTGCCGTGCGGGATTTGATGCAGGGGGCTTATCCGGAGCTGGTTGATTCGGCTGCTCGCGTGGCTAAGGTTGTTGAGGCTGAAGAGAAGCAGTTTGATCGGGTTCTGAAGATTGGATCTAAGAAGCTAGACCTCGAAATGGCACTTGCATCGCAGCAAGATATTCAACCTTGGATTGCCAAATTCTCCGACGGGCTTTCTGAAGAGAACAAGCGCCGCCTAAATACTTTCGAGAGCCGCGAGAAGGTGATGCAGAGCGCAGATCCAGGCGGCGATCTACAGTATGCGGTATGGCTAATATCGGATCAACTCGAAACGAGCACTGGAAGCACACTTTCAGGAGAAGCGGCCTTTCACCTATATGAAACCTATGGCCTGCCGATTGATTTTATCGCTGATGCCACACGCGATGCGGGAATTCGCATTGACTTAGAGGGTTTTGAAGCGGCGCGTTCAGAGGAGCAAGCCCGCGCACGGGCTTCGTGGAAGGGCGGAAGCCAGAAATCCGCCAGCCCGGCTTATCGCGAGCTACCGAAGACGGATTTTTTGGGTTATAAGTCGCTCACTGCGAGCGGCGCGAAGGTGCTTGCGATTGTTAAGGACGGCGTTGGCGTTCCGGCTGCGGCGGCTGGGGAGTTGGTTGATGTTGTTCTCGATCAGACGAGCTTTTATGGCGACTCGGGCGGGCAAGCGGGCGACACTGGATTTTTCCTGACGCCTGACGGGAATACGACTGTCGCGGAGATTAGCGGCTGCGTGCTGCCCGTGCAGGGAGTGAGGGCGCACAAGGCTTTGTTGAAACAACCGCTGGTTGTTGGCGATCACGTCAATACCGTGGTCGATCAGGAGCGGCGCGACGCGATCCGGCGCAATCATACGGGGACGCATTTGTTGCACGCGGCCTTGCGGCAGGTTTTGGGCACGCATGTGAAGCAGGCTGGCTCGGCGGTCCATCCCGATCGGCTGCGCTTCGACTTTTCGCACTTTGCGCAGGTGGCCGATGAGGAATTGGAAGAGATTGAGAGCATCGTCAATCGCGAGGTGCTGGCCGATGCGCGCGTGGAGACTCTGGAAGACGTGCCGATCGATGTGGCCGTAAACGAGTATCACGCCATGGCGCTCTTTGGTGAAAAGTACGGCGACAAGGTGCGTGTGGTGAAGCTCTCGGATGGGTTTTCAACCGAGCTTTGCGGTGGAACACACACGCGGGCCACGGGCGAGATTGGCCTCATCAAGATCGTGAGCGAAGGGTCGGTTTCATCTGGCGTCCGCCGCTTAGAGGCGATCACGGGCATGGGCGCGCTCGATGCCTTCCGGCAGGATTTTGCCGTTTCGCAGATTGTGACGCAGCTTGCTCCTCCACCCGAGGGAAGCAGCCTTTCCGATTCCTTCCGCGCCAAACTGGCTAGCCAGGAAGACGAACTCAAGCGGCTGCGACGCGAGCTGGAAGAAGCCCGTATGAAGTCGGCTGCCGGGGCGCTCGATGAGGCGCTCTCTCGCGCAGTCGATGTGAAGGGCGTGAAGCTGGTTACGCTCAGAGCCGATTCACTGGAGCGCGGGCAGTTGCGTACGCTGGTCGATAACCTCAAGCAGAAGTTGGGTGACGGTGTGGTCGTGCTGGCGTCGGCCCAACCCGAGGGTAAGGTCGCATTGATTGCCGGAGTGACGCCGGGCCTTATCAAGCGAATTCAGGCCGGGAAGCTGGTGGGCGCAGTGGCCAAGCTGGTGGGCGGATCAGGCGGCGGCAAGCCGGAGATTGCCGAAGCCGGCGGCAAAGATCAAGCGCAGATCGACGCCGCGCTGAGGGCCGCGTCGGGGATTGTTGGGGAACTGCTGACATAGCTTAGGTGGTCTATCCCACCTTAGCGGCAAAAACAAAGACGCCGCGAAGGTGGGGCACCCAAAAGGGTGTGTTGCTATCCCACCCATTCCGCGATAAAACTACGGAATGGATGGGGCACCCAGTTTTTTGGTCGACGGAGACCGTAAAGAACAATAAAGAACTAAAAGACCATAGAGAATTCTGGGTGTAGATATCTCACCTTGGCGGCAAAAACAAAGACGCCGCGAAGGTGGGGCAGCCAAAAGCGCGTGTTGTATCCAGCCCTTTCCGCGATAAAACTGCGGAATGCGGAAGTTGAGGCGGAGGGCAAACGCGTTGATGGTCGGACCAGCTTCCAGGCTTATGCGGAAAGCTCGTACAAGGGAAAGGCGCCATGGTCACGGGTCGATGGTCTCCCGTTGGAAACGGGACTATACTTTCTCCATGCTCAATTGATTTGTAAAATCAGCCCGGGATTCCGCGAGCAGAGTGGTTTTGCGACTTTGGAAGGTCTTCTGCGGGGCGAAGAACGGCTTGGCGCTGATTGTGATGAAAGCGTGGCGAGAGTGGGTAGAAATCGATTCATGAGGCAAGTGGCATGGTTCTGCTTTGGGGTGCTGCTCGCAGGTCTGCCAGCGTGTTTCGCACCCAGCATGTTATCCGCACAATATCGGCTGCCCCCGCCACCGGTTCACCATCACGTAAAAAAGCCGGACCCCAAGCCTGAGCCAACCCAAGAGGAGCTGGTCGACTACGTGCGCGCAAAGCTTCTTGCACTCACTGCAACGGACGGATACAACGACAATGTTGAGGTGACATTCAATCCGGCCACGACCGCATTGATCATCACACGCCCCGACGGCCGCTGCGAAAACTTTTTAAATACACTGGACACAAACAGCATGGTTTGGGAGATCTTCGATCCCAGCGATCAACATGTAACGCGAGAACCGCTCCTGCGTCTCACTGTGAGTTCGAAGAGCGGAGAAGTGTCGAGAATTTGCTACGACAAACAGAATCATGTTGACACAAGTGTGATTTCAAACCGCGTTCGACTCCTTTTTTCAACGAGCAAAGAGGGCCAGGTACCCGACTTTCGTCAAAACATGACCAAGGCTATTCAAAAACTGATCGTGCTGTGCGGGGGCACCGAGCAGAAAGAAATTTTTTAGAGTTGCGGAAGAAATTTCAGGCACCAGTGTAGCGCGCAATAAAACCGCCTCCCGGCGAACCGAGAGGCGGCGTGTGTATGAGTTGGGAGCAATTACTCGGCGACGGCAGCCTCTGCGGCGGGCGCAGCCACTTCTTCTGAAGCTTCGGCGACAACCGTGACCTTCACGTGCGCGGTCACTTCGCGATACAGCTTAATGGCCACGCTGAATTCGCCCACGCTCTTGAGGGGCTCGTCCAACTGAATTTTGCGGCGATCGATCTCGAAGCCCTTGCCAGTGAGAGCCGCGGCGATGTCAGCCGATGTGACCGAGCCAAAGAGGTGACCTGCCTCGCCCGACTTGCGGGTAAAATCGAGCACCACCGGCTCGAGCTTGACGACCAGCGCCTCAGCCTGTGCCTTTTCCGTGGCGGAGCGGCGGGCAGCGGCATTCTTCATCTGCTCGACGACGGCCTTGTTGGCCAGGGTAGCCTGCAACGCCAGTTTGCGCGGCAGCAGATAGTTGCGGGCGTAACCATCGGCAACTTTCACCATATCGCCTCGGTGACCCAGATTGATTACGTCGTCCTTCAAAATTACTTCCATGGGAAACTCTCCAATACTGCGGGCCGGCCGGTTGGCGGCCTCGTCTTTTCAGACAGAGACTTAAGCCGAAGCGGACAGCACACGGTTCTAAATCGGCATCCACAAAATTGCTTCCTGCCATCGTCGCTCCGCGGAAGATCACTCCCAATCAAGAGACAGTCCGCGAGCCGGCAGAACAGCAGCCGAAGGTGACAGCATTTTCACTTCTGCTTCAGAAGTGAAAATACTCTAGTGCCGCGTTGCAAACGGAAGCAGGGCGATATTCCGGGCCTGCTTGATGGCGCGGGTGAGGCGGCGCTGGTGCGTGGTGCAAACGCCGGTGAGACGACGAGGCACGATCTTGCCACGCTCAGCCACAAAGCCTTGCAGCAGCCGCACATCGCGGTAAGGGATCGCGTCAATCTTCTCGGTGCAGAACTTGCAGACTTTCTTGCGGCGGAAGAACTTGCCGCGTCCGCCAGGACCGCTCGATGGCCGTCCGCCGGGTCCGCCGGCAGGCCGTCCGCCAGTGCGGGGACCTGAACTGTGACCGGAGCTGTGGCTGGAACCTGAACCGGGACCTGGGCCGGACTCCGAGCCGGAAGCGGCTGCGGGCGCGCTCGTTGCTTGATTCTCTTCAGACATATTGTTTCCTCTTCACTCTCTTGAGTTCTGGCGGGCACCTACGGGCGCAGGCCGGAACGCTGGATCAGGCCGCGACCGACGCCGCAAAAAGCGAGCCGACAGCGGCAATTCGTGACAAACCGTGCTAGGCGGCAGGAACCGGCTCAGCGGCTTCTGCCGCAACGGGAGCCGCTTCCGCGACGGGCGCAGGCACGGCAGCCGGAATCGCCGGCGCAGGGGCCGCAATCGGCGCGGCTACGGTCGCACTACGGCGAACACCGCGGAGTGCCTTGACCTTGGCGAGACGCTTTTCCTCTTCGTCCACGCGCACCGTGATGAACTTGATCACCGGCTCGGTGACGCGCAGGCGGCGCTCGAGTTCCAACACTACTGCGCCGCCGGCCTCGATGGTCAGCAAAACGTAGTTGCCGTCGTTGAACTTGCGCACCGTGTAAGCGAGCTTGCGCTTGCCCATCTTTTCGACTGTCTTCACCACTCCGCCACCCTTGGTGACGTTTTCGGAGAAGCCGGCGATCAGCTTGTCAACATCCTCTTCGGCCGCATCGGGCCGAACAATAAACATAACCTCATACACACGAGACATCCGGTTTCCTTTTCCGCTGAATCTTCAGGGTCCAACCCCGATATCCAGCCTTGCACTCTAGTGTTGCCTGCCGCCAACCCTTGACGGTTTTCTGCTTTCGTTACTCCTCCGCCGGGCCGTTTCGCTCGCGGCGGTTGAACTCGTTCATGGCTGCCGGCGGTCCGTCTGAGAGAATGCGCCGCGTAGCAGTTGCCACCCGGTCCAGCACCTCGTCCAGCACCGTCAAATCGGCCTTGCGCAGCGGTGAGAGCAGATAATCCCTGCCGGGACGCCGTCCCCCACCCGCCGCAATGCCCTCGGGAGGCAGATCGAGCCCGACGCCAATGCGCAAGCGCAACCACTCCTGAGAGCCCAGAGCGCCAATAATGCTGCGGGCTCCTTTGTGCCCCGCCGCGGAACCGCGCTCCCTGATCTTGATGGTTCCCAGCGTCAGGTCCAACTCGTCGTAAATCACGAGCAGATCGGATGCCGGGTTCACATCAAACTCTCGAACCAGAGCAGCTACTGCGAGGCCGCTCTCGTTCATAAACGTCTCCGGCTTGGCCAGGACCACCTTGCGCCCCGTCATGTGGCAGGTTGCGGTAGTAGCCCGGCAGCGCCGGTTCTGGACCACAACCCCTTCTTGCTGGGCGATGCGGTCGATGGCCATGAACCCCGCGTTGTGCGGGGTCCACAGATACTCCAAACCGGGATTGCCCAGTCCCACCACCAAAAAGGGGCTGCGCACACCGGATTCGGGGCCCCCGGCGAGCGATTTTGGCTCGCTGGGGTGAAGGGATTCGCTTGCCTCGGCCAAGGATTACTTCTTCGCCTCGGGCTTCTTGCCGGCTGCTTCTGGCTTCTTGCCACCGGCTGCCGCATCCTCCGGCTTGCCCTTTTTGGCAACCTCGGGTTCGGCTGCTGTAGCGGCGGTTGCTGCTGCCGTAGCTGCTGCCTCCACTTCGGCTGCGGTTGGCGCTTCCTCGCGGATGGTCACTACGTGAGCCACAGTCGCGTCTTCTGAGTTGATGTACTTGATCTTCTCCGAGTGAGGCAGGCCGCTTACGCGCAGCACTCCATGCAATTCCAGATGGCTGACGTCCACATCGATATGGCTGGGAATGTCGGCCGGCAAACACTCGATTTCCACTTCGCGCAACACCTGATCCAGAATGCCGCCGGAGTTCTTCACGCCCAGCGGAATGCCCAGCAGCTTCACGCGCACGCTCACGCGCAAGGTTTTGTCCAGCGCGATGCGCTTCAGGTCGATATGGATCAACATGTCGTTGAGCGGTTCGCGCTGCCAGTCAACGATCATGGCCTTGGCTGCGGATTGTCCGGCAACTTCGACGTCGAAGATGGTGTTATGGCCGGTCTCGGAAAAAAGTATCCGCGAAATCTGCTTGGGGTCCACCTCGATGGCTACCGGTTCGCTTCCCGGACCATACAGTACGGCAGGAATCTTGCCGGCAACGCGCACACGGCGAGCGGCATTCTTGTTGAACTTGCCCTCACGGGGCTTGGCGATCACTACTTCTGGCATTTCTCTCTCGTTTCCTTATTCTCGGGCACGGAAAACAGCTTTTAGCCTTTAGCCATTAGCTTTTAGCTGTGCGCTGCTCGCGCGAACTGAGTCGCCCGCTCCCTTTGTGAAAAGCAGCCTTTAGCTATTAGCTTCTAGCTGCTCGTTGCTGTCATGAACTGCATCCTCCTACCGGTCGATGCAGTTCCAAGCTTGCGGCTCGTCATAAGTCAATCAAGCCGACAATCAAACTGAATAAGCTAATAGCTAAGAGCTAATAGCTGTATTTAAGAAAACAGCGTACTCACGCTGGTCTCCATGTGAATGCTCTCGATGGCTGCGCCCAGCAGGCCGGCAATCGAAAGCACTTTGATCTTGGGTAACTTCTGCGCCGCCTCGCGTAACGGAATCGTATTGGTCACCACTAACTGCTCCAGGCGCGATGCGGCAATGCGGTCGATGGCCGGACCGGAAAGCACAGCGTGGCTGGCCGCGGCATAAACCGATGTCGCTCCGGCAGAGTAAAGTGCATCCACCGTCTTCACCAGTGTCCCGGCTGTGTCGACAATGTCATCGAGAATCAGACAGCTTCTGCCTTTCACGTCGCCGATGACGTGCATCACTTCAGTGACGTTCATGTCGGTGCGGCGCTTGTCCACAATGGCCAGCGGCGCTCCAATCTTCTGCGCAAAAAAGCGCGCTCGTTCCACGCCCCCGGCGTCCGGTGAAACCACCGAAAGATTCGGCAGCGCAAGCTCGCGGAAGTAACTCACCAGCACTGGGCTGGCGTAAAGATGATCGACCGGAATATTGAAGAAACCCTGAATCTGCGCCGCGTGCAAGTCAACAAAAAGCGCGCGGTTGGCGCCCGCGGTGTTCAGCAGGTCGGCAATCAATTTCGCGCTGATGGCCACCCGGGGACGGTCTTTGCGATCCTGGCGGGCGTAGCCGTAATAGGGCACCACCACCGTGATCCTGGCCGCCGAGGCCCGCTTGAGCGCGTCAATCATCACCAAAAGCTCCACCAGGTTCTGGTCCACCGGATAGCAGGTCGGCTGAACCACAAACACATCCACGCCGCGCACATTCTCTAGCAGCTGAAAGTAGACCTCGCCATCGGCAAATCGCTGAATTTTGGATTCGCCGACGGGCACGCCGATGTGGCGGGCAATCTCCTCGGTCAAAGGCTTGTTGGCTGTGCCGCTGAAGAGCTTGAAGCGCTTGTCTTCGCTCAGATTGCGGCTCCGCTTGCGCTCGACGGGCTGTTTGCCCTCCTTCGCTTTCGCGGCTTCCGCACTGGCAATCTGCGCGGCTTCTTTTGCCGCCGCCTGCCCGCTCTCCTGATTCTTCTCGTCCCGCTTTTCTTCCGTCACAACCGTCAATGCTTCCACTTCCATTTTCAACTGCCTCCAAGCTGGTTGGCTTTGGCTGCTTCTATACAGTTGTCAGTGATCAGTTGTCAGTTTCTTCCTTCGGTTCGCTGACAACTGATCATTGATAAACGAAAAACTTGGCTGGGCGACCAGGATTCGAACCTGGACAAATGCCTCCAAAGGGCATTGTCCTACCATTAGACGATCGCCCAACTTGCCTGCCGCTGGCGAGTCCCTCTCGCTAAGCGGCCGACTGTCAATCTGTTTGCAACAGCATCTCGCGCCAGTACTTTGCTCGCGGCAGAGTGCGGGTCAACTGACTCCGAACTCCGGCCGTTTCCAGACGCTGGCGTGCTGCTTCCGCATCTCCACGGGTCTGGTACAACCCGAAGAGCGCCGAGCCAGACCCTGACAGCGAAGCATGAAGGGCTGCCTCCGGTTTGTCCGAAGCCGCGAGAATGCGCTTGATTTCTGCAAGGGAAGGATGCTGGGCAAAAACGACGCGTTCAAAGTCGTTCACAATCCAGCTCGTAATCCCGGTGCGGACAAGCGCGGACTCTTGGGGTCCGGCCAGGTTCTCCTCATCAGATTCGTTCTTTGGGAGAACACCGGAGGAGCCAACTCCCTGCCGTCCTTTGGGGATCGTTCCCGCAAAGGCTCTGACATAGGCGCGGCTCAACTTATCCAGTTTATCTGTACTAGCCTCTGCGGTCAAACCTTCGGCAAGGCAAAGCGCGTCCCAGTCTCGAAAAGCCTGCGGCGTTGAGACTCCAATCTCCGGCAAAGCCACCACGCACCAGACAGGCTCAAAGTCCGGCAGAGGAGTGACCTCCTGCCCCCGATCGAGGCCAAGCATTGCACCGCCAATCAAAAACAGCGGCACATCCGAGCCGACCTGAGCCGCAATCTCGAGCCGCCGCGCACCCCACACATCTCTGTTTTCCGTCGCATTGCGATAAAGCTTGTCATCCTGAGCGGAACGCAGTGGAGTCGGGGTCCCCAGCGACAGGTCTTCGTCGCTGGGGTGGGGAGTCGAAGGACCTGCTTTTTCTTCTCCACCAACACCCAGCTCCGCTTCCAACCCCACCAGCGCCGCCACGGCATTGGCCGAACCGGCCCCCAGCCCGCCTTGCACCGGCAGACGCTTTTCAATATGAATCTCGACCTCTGCAGTAATCCCCAAAGCCTCGAGAGCCAGCGCTACCATCTTCCAGGCAGTGTTGCGCTCGTCCGCAGGCACACGCTCATCATTCGAGGTCAGCCGCAGCGCCGTCGCAGCAGCGGGCCGAGCCGCAACCGTCACCACGTCATACAATTCCAACGTCTGGTAGACGGTGCAAAGCGAATGAAAACCATCAGCGCGTGGCGCGCCGATAGAGAGGCCAAGGTTAATCTTGGCGTGCGATCGAACAGCGGTAGGCATACGGATATATTGTAGACGTGGCACAGCCGGACCTATCGGACCCATCGGTGCTAGCGTGCGTCGCTGAGGTTTTCAGGGGAGTTCGCGCTTTCGCCCCGTTTTTGCCGTTTGCATATAATTTGTAACGCGCAGGGGATAATGGTCACTAAAGTATTAAGAATTTCAAAACTTTCATGTGTACAACTTGCCCGCACTGTGATTATCATCCCGGTGACAACATTTTCTCTTGAAAGCCAGTCCAATGACGATTTGCATTGCCGCAATCTGTAGTGACGGTCAAGAGATCGTCATCGCCGCCGACAGGATGTTCACTATCAGTTCACCCCTAAACGTTGAGTTTGAGCCGCCGATAAGCAAGATTGAGTCGATGAGCCAAACCTGCATCGCGATGGGGTCCGGCAATTCTCTCCATGTTGCCGAAATCTTAAAGCGGGCGCGGAAACGGTACGCAGAATCACCCAAGTTAAGTGTTGATGTTGTGGGCAGGGCCGTTATGGATGACTATGGGACCCTACGAAATGAAGTTGTAGAGCAGCAGATCGTCGCGCCTTCCCTTGGCCCGGATTTCGCGGCGTTCCGGTCGAAAGGAGGAACTTTACCCCAATATTTGCAACCGCAGGCTAACATCTATGCGCAACTATTCATGTCGAGCCAGCAGTTCAATCTCGGGGTTGAAATAATTGTGGCTGGTTTTGATGAAACAGGAAGTCACACCTATGTGATCTCCCATCCTGGTCAGATCGTCTCGTTTGATAAGATCGGATATGGAATCACAGGGAGTGGCGCGACACACGCATCAATAAAATTGGCCCTTGAATTGCAACACCCAAAGTCGACCCTTGCCGACACGCTGTTGACGGTGTATGCCGCAAAGCGGGCGGCAGAAGTGGCTCCGGGAGTGGGAAAAGAAACGGAACTCTATGTCATTACGTCTAAGGGTATATGGCAAGTTCCAGATGAGCTGATCACAGAACTTAAGACTGCGGTCGAGACCGAGAGAAAAACAAAACCGAACACCGAGCAAATTGGAGGAATGTATGCCAGACTACGGCAAAATGCTTGATTTCTTCAAAAGAGATCAGGAAGCGTCGCGCCTAGCCTTTGAAACTGCTAGGCATTCACCGTTTCTCTTCATTTTTGCGCCTACGCCAAATCCGCCTGTTGAGCCGTGGCAACCATTGCTTTTTGGGAGCATCCCGGAGAATCCATCTATCCCAGATACCCCAATCGGGATGGTTCGGCTGTAAGCTAGCGCCTTGGAGCGTAAGCAGTTCAATAATATTCTGGATTTCACCCATCATCCCTGTTCCATAGCGGGACGGTTAGTAGTGTCTTATGAACCTGACAGGTCCCGATCCCTGGATGTGGGGGAACAAGAAATTTTCCCAACCGCTCTTTGCACTAAATCACCCCTCGTCATCCCGCAATCGAAGCACGAGCGACAATCGAGGCCCCGACTTTGACCGGCCACTGTTCGCCGACCACGTATCTACCTACTGTGAAACTGTGATCTTCATCGAGCCGGAAGCCGGAGTTGTTCCTGTGAGCGTTGAATCGCTGTATGGAAGGAAGCGGTACCCAGAAAGAGCCAACAACCCATGAAATACGGAAGATGCGGCGCAATCCTGTCCAGCCACAACTGCGCCGTTAAAGGCAGGTCGGCGCTGATTTGGTGCATTAACCATAGAAGAAAGAAAACAGCCACAGAAATCCGCAAACTCCAGCGCATCCAGAGCGGACACCAGAGTTTATAACTGCGCAGCAGGAATTTGGCCGATTCGTCGCCGCGGCATTGAATCTGCACGACGATCATTAATAAAAATGAGATTGTCAGCATCGTTCCGCCGGTCCATAGAATCCATTGCGGGCACTTCCCACCTCCGCTTGCGATGTTCACTGCAAGCAGCACAGAACTGGCAGCAAATCCCGCAATGCTGATCTGTTCTCCAATCCCGCAGAGAAGACGGCTGCTTTGCGGCAGCATCGCGGAGGGCGTCTCGACGGTAGCCGGCGCACGATCATCGGCTGTCTGGTGCGTTTCAAGACCCACCAGATCGCTGTCCAGCAGAAACGAATCGGCGGCGTTCTTGGGGTTCACATGGACAAGCACCGAGCGGCCCTTGAACTGCTTGACCCAATCCAGGGCCGCAGCCTTCGTCGGAAACTCGCGAGTGTAATCACCCATCTCAAGCTCTGGGTATCGATAGAAGTAGGTAAGCGCCGCGAGATAGAATTTTTTGCCGTCAGAATCCAGGTGCTCGGCAGCGCTGACCACATCGATCACCGCCGAAACAGAGAGCCAGCCGCGGACGGCTCTGGCAACAGTTCTCTCTTGCGCCAGCCGCCGTCTCTTGCGAATCCATCGAGCACTGAATCCAAGAACTGCAGCAACAACAGGCCAAATGAGCTCTGGCCGGAAGAGCAGCCTAGCCACAGCATCCATTAGGTGGTGCACGTGTTGGGCGGGCGCTTGCATCATCGGTACCAGTTGAACCGAAGGTTGAAGCAATTATCCACTATCCCGCAACGAGTCGGCCAAATCGATTTTCTCATCGAAAATTCCTCCGCCTTGACAGACTCTTTCCATTGCGTCAACGTCGAATTGAAGGGACACGACGGACCTCGGATGAAAGCACCAGAGCGAAGCATCGAGTTGACGCAGGTTACGGAATGGGACGACGGGAGCGTCCGCTCGCTGCAAGATTCTCTCGCTGCCGAGGAGCCACTGGAGATCCGGGTCGACGGCAACCCGCTTGCCGTCACCATGCGAACCCCGGGACATGATCTGGAGTTATCGGCAGGATTTCTATTGACCGAGGGAATCATCCAGTCACAGGATCAGATATCCAGCCTTCGCGCGACTAAGCCGGAGAATGGTGCGAAGAGCAACCGCGTGGATATCGAACTGAAAGATGCGGCCTTCGATCATCAGGAGATGCAGCGCAGTTTTTTTGCCGCGTCCAGTTGTGGTGTTTGCGGAAAAGCTTCTATCAATGCCATACGAGTGCGCGGCTTGCGGCAACCGGATCGCAACTTCCGCATCGATCCGGAGCTTCTCTGCCGGCTGCCTGAGGCCCTTCGATCCGAACAAGAGGTCTTCAGTCGGACAGGCGGCCTGCATGCGGCGGCGCTCTTCGATGCGTCCGGCCAACTAATTACTTTGCGGGAAGATATCGGCCGGCACAACGCCGTGGACAAGATCGCCGGATGGGCGCTTCTTCACGGGCATCTGCCGCTCTCCCGGCATATCATGCTGGTGAGCGGCCGCGGTGGTTTTGAGATCGCTCAAAAAGCGCTGGCGATGGGCATTCCGATCCTGGCTTCGGTTTCGGCGCCTTCCAGTCTGGCCGTCAAACTGTCCCGTGAATTGGGACTAACTCTTGTGGGCTTCCTACGGGGCCGGCGGTTCATCGTATATTCCTGCGAATTCCGCTGCCTTCCTGACCAGAATCGTAGTTAGAAGCCATTGAGTGGGGTAACTCGCCCAGCGCCCTTCACGCGCCTCTCGATTGACAAGATTTTGACAATTATATGCGGACGAGTTAGAGGATAAAAGAATTTCCGCATCCAATGACCGCGGACTCCCATCCAAAACCAGGCACATAGGAGGAAGACTCCCATGGCAATCACCATGAACGGCAAGCCGCAGGCGTTTCGGCCCGGTGAACGCCTGATTGATTTAATCAATCGTAGCGGCATTGAAATTCCCCAGGTCTGTTATCACCCGCAATTGGGGCCAATCCAAACTTGCGACACCTGCATGGTTGAGGTAGATGGCCGACTGGCAAGAGCCTGCGCTACCCTCGCGGTCGATGATATGAATGTAGTTACGTTTTCGCCACGCGCGAATGCCGCGCAGCGAGAAGCCTTCGACCGAATTCTCGGCAACCATCTTCTGTATTGCACAGTTTGCGATAACAGCAACGGTAACTGCGTTGTCCATAACACCACTAAGTTGCTTCACGTCGAGCATCAGGAAATCCCGTATCAACCCAAGCCATATGCGGTGGATATTTCCAATCCGTTCTATCGCTACGATCCGGATCAGTGCATACTTTGCGGACGCTGTGTGGAGGCCTGCCAAAACCTGCAGGTCAATGAAACACTCAGTATCAACTGGGAAGACGCTCATCCCCGCGTGTTATGGGATGGGGGCGCGCCGATTGGCGAATCGAGTTGCGTCTCCTGCGGTCACTGCGTCACGGTATGCCCTTGCAATGCGCTGATGGAGAAGTCAATGCTGGGCCAGGCCGGTTACTTTACGTCTCTCCCCAAGACAGCACTCGACGGCATGATCGACGTGGTCAAGGGCATCGAACCAGAAGTCGGTTATGGTTCGATACTCAAGCTCTCTGAAGTCGAGTCAGCCATGCGTGAGTCAAAAATCAAACGCACTAAGACTGTGTGCACATATTGCGGAGTTGGTTGCAGCTTTGACCTCTGGACGCAGGACCGGCATATCTTAAAAGTGGAGCCGGCGCATGGCCCGGCCAATGGCGTTTCCACGTGCATCAAGGGTAAGTTCGGCTGGGATTTTGCGAACAGTCCCGACCGGCTCACTACTCCTCTCATCCGCGACGGAGGCGCATTTCGCGAAGCCTCATGGGATGAGGCTCTCAGCCTGGTGGCCCGCAGGTTTGCGGAGATCAAAGCAGCTACCGGCCCGGATTCGCTGGCCTTTATCTCCTCGTCAAAATGCACCAACGAAGAGAGCTATCTAATGCAGAAGTTGGCTCGAGCAGTAATCGGTACCAATAACATGGATAACTGCTCCCGCTACTGCCAGGCGCCCGCAACCACCGGGCTTTTCCGTACAGTGGGTTATGGCGGCGACTCTGGATCGATCTCCGACATCGAGAGCGCCGAATTAGTGGTAATTATCGGCAGCAACACCGCCGAGAGCCATCCCGTGCTGGCAACGCGCGTCAAACGAGCGCATAAGCTGCGCGAACAGAAACTAATTGTCTCCGACCTTCGCGAAAATGAGATGGCGCGGCGCGCGGATGTCTTTCTGCATCCACGTCCGGGCACCGACCTCTTCTGGCTCTCAGCAGTTACACGTTACATCTTCGACAACGGACTTGCCAGACAGAAATTCATCGATAAGTGGGTCTCTAACTCTGAGGAATACAAAAAGAGCCTTGAGCCATTCACAATGAAAATGGCCAGCGAGAGGTGTGGGTTGCCCGTTGAAACGTTGATCAAGGTCGCGCGGATGATTGCAGCGGCCGATAGCGTTTGCATTCTCTGGGCGATGGGAGTTACACAGCACGTCATGGGCTCCGACACCTCAACAGCAATCTCGAATTTACTGTTAGCTACGGGTAACTACATGCGGCCGGGCACGGGCGCATATCCACTACGCGGACATAACAACGTGCAGGGAGCCAGTGACCACGGCGCCATGCCGAATTACTTTCCCGGATATCAGAAGGTTGAAGATCCGGAGATTCGAGCCAAATTCGAAAAAGGATGGGGCGTCTCTCTGCCGCCGAAGCCAGGCCTCGATAACCACCTGATGATCGACGCAATTCACGACGGCCGGCTCAAGGGAATGTATGTGTTTGGCGAGGAGTTGAGTCTGGTAGATTCGAATGCGAATTATGTGGACGATGCATTGTCAAAACTGGATTTTTTTGTGATGCAGGAGATTTTTTTCACCGAGACATGCCGCTTTGCTGATGTTATTCTTCCGGGCTGTCCGAGTCTTGAAAAAGAAGGAACCTTCACCAGCACGGAGAGACGCATTCAGCGGCTCTATAGGGTCTTCGAGCCGCTCGGAGAGAGCCGACCCGATTGGGAGATTATTCGGGATATTGCCAACCGCCTGGGCGCAAATTGGAAGTACAACCATCCCTCGCAAATCTACGAAGAGATCGCTCGACTTACACCACTGATGGCGGGTGTGACTTATGAGCGACTGGAGGGTTATAAGTCGCTGCAATGGCCGGTAGCAGAAGACGGCAGCGACCAACCGCTGCTTTATACACAGCAATTCAAGCTGCCGGGAGGCAAGGCGACCTTCTTTCCTGTCCCCTGGACGGAGCCATCCAATCAACAGGATGCGGATTACGATTTGCATTTGAATAATGGCCGCCTGCTCGAACACTTTCACGAAGGGAATATGACTTATAGAACCGAAGGTATCCGTGAAAAGACCCCTAGCACCTTTGTCGAGGTGTCGCCGGAACTTGCAACAGAGCGCGGAATTCAGACAGGCCGGTGGGTTCAACTTACCTCGCGCTACGGGAAGGTGCGCGCGCAGGCTGTGATTACCACGCGAGTCAAAGGGAAAGAGCTATATATGTCCATGAACTCGGTCGATGAACCGGTCAACCGGCTTACGAGCAGTTATACCGACAAGGTAACTCATACGCCTGCTTATAAGGAGACCTCCGTACAACTCAGAGTGCTGGAAAATACTGGCGATGATCCATTGCCGCCTACGAATTCCAGGCATGGCCATCCAACTCCGCAGAATGGCGTGGAAGTGGAGCGCAAGTGGAAACGCGAAGATTATCGCGAACCCGGGAATCAACTGGTCCAGATTCAAGCAGCCCGATAGGAGGACTCCGATGGCCCAACCAATTTTATTGGAACAACCGCTCCGCGATGCCCGGCAGGAGTTGCGGAAGCGGCTTGAGGAGGCCCCAGTCGAGCACGCCGAGGCTTTGCTCGACTGTTATGAGTTGTTGCAAGAGCTACATGATCGCGGCGTTTTTCAGCTCTTGCACGGAGCGCTGGGCGCGAGTGACAAGTTAGTAGAAGCCGCAGTGGATGCAGCCAAATCCGACGAATCCGTGCGCGCGATGCGCAACGCGATCATCCTCGCCAAGATTCTCAGCTCCATCAATCCCGACTTACTACAGGGCGTCGCGGTGGCTGTAGAAGAAACTCTAGGGTGCACAGAAAAGCCCGTCATCGAGCCGCCAGGCCTTCTATCGCTTCTGGGCCAATTCCGCAGACGGGAACTCCGTAGAAGCATCGCATTCATCAATCGATTTCTTGAGACTCTCGGCAATCAGCTCAAGTTGCGAGGAGGCTGCATCTAATTCCGGCTTCATTCCTGAACTTTGCTTTGGAGGAATTGTATGTCGAATACGAATCGCTGGGGACTCGCGGCCGCGGGCTTCCTCATGCAAATGGCGCTCGGCGCGGTCTATGCGTGGAGCGTGTTCCGCGTTCCGCTTTCCAAACAGTTTCACTGGTCCATCTCGCAAGTTACCCTGACCTTCACAATCTGTATTTTTGTCACGGGCATTTCGGCCTTCTTCGGCGGCTTGTGGCTCAACAAGAAAGGCCCGCGTATCGTCGCACTTACCGGCGGGTTCTTATATGGGATGGGTGTTTTTCTGGCGAGCTTTTCGGCAGATAAACTCTGGTGGCTTTATCTGACTTATGGACTTATGGGAGGGATTGGCCTTGGCTTCGGCTACATCGTCCCAGTAGCCGTGCTGGTTAAGTGGTTTCCCGATCGCAGAGGCTTAATTACCGGTATCGCCGTGGGTGGTTTTGGCGCCGGCGCTCTAGTGACTGCTCCGGTTGCCACCCGTCTTATTCAAAGCGTAGGAGTTCTGCAGACATTCGCATGGTTGGGAGTTGGCTATTTGGTTGTGACGATGACTACCGGCTTCTTCATGTGCAAACCGCCGGAGGGCTGGAAGCCGGAGGGTTGGGTTCCGAGCGCGAACCAGACCGCTCAGCGCGCCGCAAGGGATTACACGCTCGGTGGCGCACTAAGAACCTGGCAATGGTGGGCGCTATGGACATTATTGTTTCTCAATGTGTTGGCCGGGATTTCACTTATCTCGCAAGAGTCACCGATGTTTCAGGAGATTGCCAAGGTGAGTGCAGTCGCGGCCGGAAGCATGGTGGGCATTGTGGCGATCGGTAACGCCGTCGGCCGCATCTTCTGGGCATGGACTTCCGATGGCATCACGCGCCGATGGACATTCGTAGTGATGTTTCTGGTACAAGCCTCCCTCTTCTGGATGTTTCCAAGTATTTCGTCGGCGTTTGTGCTTGGGGTTGTTTCGTTCATTATTCTGATGTGCTACGGAGGAGGCTTCGGCACAATGCCGGCCTTTGTGGCGGACTATTTTGGCGCCAGAAATGTTGGCCCGATCTACGGACTGATGCTGACCGCATGGGGTTTCGGCAGCACATTCGGCCCTCTCCTGTTTGCCCATCTGCGCCAGTCCACCGGATCATATGTGAGTGGACTTCATATGATCGCCGTTATCATGGCCGCATCGGTGGTGCTGCCAATACTCGTCACTCCACCCAAATCGAATTAGAGCGGAATTGCGCGACAAAGCGAATCGAGTGAGTCTTGCAGAAGCTACTTTTGTGGAGAGGGCGTCTGAGCGTCCTCAGTTAGATTTCGGATGCTCGCGAGAAGATCGGCCGGGTGCACCGGTTTCGCCAGAAGTTCAAACGTGTGGCCTGAGGTTCGAGCGGCTTCGAGCAAATCGGCTGTTGCCGCTTGGCCTGAAAACAGCAGGACTTTGCAGTCCGGGCGAACTTCACGCAGGCGAATCGCCAGGTCGATTCCAGACATCTGGGGCATAACCACATCGGTGATGAGGAGGTCGGGAACCTCCGTATGCGCGGCCTGAAGAGCCTTCACCGGGTCTGTAAACGATGTAGCGTGGAAGCCTCCCTGAAAGCGCAAAATGGCCGCCAGAGTTGATGCGATTACGTCTTCGTCGTCGACCACAAAGACCCGCAATAGTTTGGGAGATTGAGACATACTATTTCTCCTTTTCTGTGAAGCCATCATTGTCAATGCGACCATTTGGCCGAGGTTGAAAAGTCGGGTGCTCGCCAGCGCTCGCCGCGACATCGGAATGATTCGAGGATGCAGGCAGCAGGATACTGAATGCAGCTCCAGTCACACCTCGACTACGGGGAATCAGTTGGATGCTGCCGCCATACCGCTCCACAATCTGCTTGCTGAGCCACAACCCCAGACCGGTACCAACCTCTTGCTTCGTGGTGAAAAACGGTTCGAAGATTTGTTGCCTATGTTGCGGCAGGATTCCCGGCCCGTCGTCCTCAATCAGTATGTGCAAGTTGTCGGGACCAGAATCCTCAGTGCACCTCAGTGTCACCGTAATGGTCCCTTTATTGTCTACCGCGTCGGCTGCGTTGGCGATCAAGTTCGAGATGACCTGCTTGATCTCGCCCGAGGACGCCAGCACAGGCGGGCATTCGCCAAAATGGCGCTCGACGCGAATGTCTTTGCTCTGCAATTTGTTCGAATAGAGCGCGATCACTGACTCCACCAGCGCAGGCATGTCAAGGATCTCCGCGATTTGCGAATTGCGTGAAAACCCCAGCGTCTGTTGCGTAATGTGCGCCACGCGCTTCAATTCCTGATCGGCGAGGGCAAGGTGCTGCACCACGGCCGATGGTGCATCACGCGTAGACATGGCGAGGTAAACCAGGCTGCTCACCGATTGCAGAGGGTTGTTTATTTCGTGAGCCATGGTGGCAGCAAGGCGGGCGGCAGCGGCCAGTCGCTCGGTTTTGCGCATGATTTCCTGCGCCTTCCGATCGTTTGTCACATCGCGGAAGACCAGAACGACACCGAGCAGTTCCCCCTGGTCGCCGCGGATGGGTGCAGCACTGTCTTCAATCGGAATTTCAGTCCCATCTTTCCGCTGCAGGACTGTGTGGTTCGCGAGACTCACCGCGCGGCCCACGTCCAACACTTTTTGGACGGGGTTCTCCGCGGGCTTGTGCGTAAATTCATTAAAGATAGGAAAAACTTCAAAAATATTTCTCCCTTTTGCTTGCGCCAAACGGATTTCGGTAAGGCTTTCCGCAGCTGGGTTCAGGAAAGATACAATGCCTTCCTTATCGGTCGCGATCACGGCGTCGCCGATGCTGGTGAGCGTCACTCTGAACCACTCTTCACGCACGCGCAACTCCTGCGCGTACCTTTCACGCAAATCGATTTCTCGCAATATGTAATAGGCGAGTAAAACCAGGCCGACAAATGCCAATAAACTAGCTAGATAAATGCTCGTGATGGTCTGGCTGACGGCGCGATCGTAAGCCGTCACGCGCAAAGATTCAAGCCGCGTTTCCTGGTTTTCCATCTGGGCGATCACCAGATGGACGTGATCCATGAGGAGCAGGTCTGTAGCGGTGAGAACCAGTTCCCGGGCAGCTTCAGGTTTGCCAGATTGGTATAGTGCGATGACCTGTGCCATTTCCGCAACCTTTGCATGCACCCGTTTTTGTAACTCCGGAATCATTGCCTGTTGGTCGGGATTGTCCATTGTTAGTTTTGTGATCGCGTCGATTTTCGGCTCAATCTTCGAGATTGCGTCCTGATAAGGGGCAAGATACTTACTGTCTCCCGTATATAAATAACCGCGCTTTTCGGCTTCTGCATCAACCAGCAGAAGCTCCAATTGGTTCAACTCGAAGAGCACCTGGCGCGTATGAGCAAGCCATGACCCCGCTCCGACTTGAAGGCCAAGTTGACGTCTCGTGACAATCGCATTGACGATCAAGATCGCCAGAAGAATAGAAAACCCGGCAATGACACCAATACGCTTGTAAGGAATTCGCATGAAACGTCCCCTATAGGCAGTACTCCGAAATCGCTGCCACGGAAGCTCCCTCGGTAGCTAGCTTCTATCTTCCTGGCTGCAAAAATGAAACGCCGAAAAAGATTCGAATCCCCATCAGGGCTGAACCCGCCCCATAATCTCAAAGGAAAGCCTTGAGAATTCTATCTTATTGTTACCTATACGATTCGTAAAGGGCTTCGTGAACGAATTGTTTTCAGGGATTCTGAAAACGTTTTTCTGAACCTATCTCATTTTCCGGTTTACCCTGACCATTGACAAATCCGTGATTCTCACTTGTTCATCAGAGCTTCCAAATGGGTGCGTCCGTCTTCATTCGATCGATTACCGCCTCTAGCATTCGCAATGCCGATTGTCGATGCCGCGAGTGAATACGAATGAACAGGGCTGTCTCTCCGACCGGTACGTAATCCAGCCGGTGAATAAGCCATATCTCCTCGCACGAGTACAAAGCCGTGACGTCGGAAAGTATCTTCTCAATGATCGATCTCGCCATGGTCTCATGCGCTTCGTAGTGCAGTCCTGGAATAGGTCGGCCATCTTCGAATTCCCGAACAATGCCAAGGAACTCCACCTGTGCACCGACCTCTTTGAGGCCAATCTGCATTTTAGGAGGCGAAATCAACGAATGAGTGAATTCGATATGAGTCTCCATGCTTCTCATCCGCCGCTTACTGGAGGAATCAGAGCTAACTCGAAGGCCTCGCCTACGGGTTTGTCCCAATCCGCATACTCGCGATTTACCGCAACGCGGATGCTTCGGTCGGGAGCGAAGCCGGGCAAGACTCGCCGTAGAATCTCGCGCGGAGTCTCAGCCGCCGAAACCTCCACAGTCCGCTCACTGAAGCCCAGTTCGATGCGCGTCTGCGCAAAAGTTAAGATATTGATCTGCATATCATCCACCAATGGCCGTCATGATACGCAATGGAATAAAATGATCACGAAAAGAATGCTCGGCTGGCTTCTCGGCCAGTGTCGCGAGAAACAACCTTCGTAACTCCTCTTCCTTGATCAATGGACGCAACGCCGGCATTAAATCCCTTTCAAGATGATTGCCGAGGCATGGGCGCAACTTACCATCGCTCGTAAGGCGCATCTTGTTGCATCGCTCGCAAAAATGCAGGTCGCTCATGGCGCCGATCAGGCCGACAGTGACATCGGGATTTCTGAGGCGAAAATATTTAGCCGGCCCAAATCCCAACTGTTCATCGAGGGGTATGAGTTGTCCCTGCTGCTTCAATATTGACATCACTTCGGCTATTGGTAGAAAGATATTGTCATTCAACATTTCCGCCGAACTTACCGGCATCAATTCGATGAAACGAATAGCAATGTCAAGCTCCGACGCAAAAGACAGCAGCGGCAAAATGTCTGCCTCGTTTCTGCCACGCATCAAAACCGTATTCAGCTTGACCGAAGGGAAACCTATTTCCTTAACAAGTTTTATCCCGCGCAAGACGGTATCGAGATCGCCGCCCGTAATCGTGCGATATCTCTTGGCGTCCAAGGCGTCGAGACTGATATTCATTCGCCGCAAGCCGGCGTCAAAAAGCGGCTGCGCGAGATCCGGAAGGCGTGTGCCATTGGTCGTGAGTTGTACGGATTCCACACCAGGCGTTGCCACCAGTTCGCGGATGAAATCCACAACGCCAGGGCGGATAAGCGGTTCGCCCCCCGTGACGCGAAAGCGCTTGAAGCCCAGCGAAACCGCCGCTCGCACGATCGCAAGCAACTCCTCATCGCTTAGCATGTTCGTACGCTGCAGCCAGCCTGAATAATTCTCCGTCACACAATAGACACACCGCTCGTTGCATCTGTCTGTCACAGAGATGCGCAGGTAATTCACGGTTCTTCCACTAGGATCGACCAACTGGCTCATTCCAAGTCATCTCGCGAATTCACGTTGCGATAAAAGCGCTGGCCATCTCCCGCTATTTGATAAGTGCGGACACTATTTCGGTTCAGAAGATTTTCGACCAAGGATTGCAGCGATAAACAGCCGTTCGCTAGCGCACTTTCGGCCATCGAGACCGCTATGGTCGGATAGATTGCAGCCAGTGGCTCATAATACCCGTCACTTTCTGGAATTACGCCAACCTCAGGGCGCGCAAGTCGCCATAGCTCCAGCAAATGGGCGGTTGTCATCTGCGGTAAGTCGATCGCCAAGGCGAGAAGATGAGTTGTGCGCGAATGTCTCAGCGCCGCGGTAAGTCCACTTAATGGCCCTTGCGATGGCGGTTCGTCTAACACCACTTCTATATCGGCCGGTGTCCACGCTGGCCGGGATCGCGCTGAAATCAGGAGTTTATTGGGCTCCAGGTTTCGCAACAGTTCTAACTGGCGTGACCACAGAGGAACTCCCGCGGTCATAAGAGTGGCCTTGTCCGCACCCATGCGCCGCGATTCCCCACCGACGAATAACACTGCTGTCAAGGTCATACTCATGCGAAGTCCGCGCGAACGTTACCGCTGTCAAAAGCAATGGGCAATAAGAAGAATTGCGGCACCGCAAAGTTTGCCACGACTGCACAGCAGATATTTATCCGGTCGTACGATTCACCCCGCAGGTGCGTTTGGCGTCTTGGCATTTTGTTCCCGCTACCATAGAATGACCTCAATGATTTCATTGGTCGAAGCTCGCGCCTTGATCTGGAATAGAACTCCATTGCTTTCGCCTCATCCAGCGCCGCTGGCAGAGGTGTCGGGTCGTATATTGCGCAACGATATTCACGCGCCCGATGACCTGCCCGCATTTGATCGCGCCGCGATGGACGGCTATGCGATTAGATGCGACGATAGCTCGCCGCGCTTCCGCCTTGCAGGAGAAATACAGCCGGGCATTACCCCCAGTTTCAAGATCGAAGACGGCGAATGCGCGCGGATCTTTACTGGCGCTCGGCTACCCGAGGGCGCATCAGAAGTTTTGATGCAAGAAGACGCCAAAGTGGAAGACAATTTCGTTATTCCTTTGCAGCGAACAAGCATCCCGCACATTCGTTATAAAGGCGAGGACGCCCGGAGCGGCGATCTGCTGCTTGCCGCAGGCACTCGACTTGGCCAAGGCGAACTCGCATTGCTCGCTGGTATCGGGATCATGGAACCGTTGGTCTCGCCGCAAATTCGGGTTGCGCATTTTGTTACCGGGAACGAAGTCGTTGCGCCAACGCAGACGCCGCTTCCTGGCCAAATCCGCGACTCCAACAGTACACTCGTTGCGGCATTTATCCGCCAGAACGGCGGTAGAATTGTGCGGCAGGAGCGGTTGCCAGATGACTTCAATTTGCTGCTGAATCAGGCTCGCTCATGCGATGACGATTACGATTTGCTCATCGTATCTGGCGGCGCAAGTGTGGGTGACTATGACTTCGGAAAAAGGCTGTTGTGCGCCCTGGGCTTTGAAATTTATTTTGAAAGGGTCGATCTTCGCCCTGGAAAACCGCTCATCTTCGGTACGCGCGGCACTCATGCAGCCTTTGTTGTGCCCGGCAATCCCATTTCACATTTTGTGACACTCAACGTTGAAGTTAAGTTAGCGCTGGAAAAACTCTCCGGAGCGAGCGCTTCATGGCCCGCGGTGAAGGTCCGACTCAAGGAAGACTTCAATTACCGATCGAGCACCCGCGACACTTTTTATCCAGCACACTTGATTGCCGAGGACAGCGAGCTGGTGGTGCGGGCTCTGCGATGGAAAAGCTCCGGCGATGTGACGGGGTTGGCCGGCGCGAATGCACTCTTGCACATGACCGACGAGATGGAATCACCCAAAGCCGGAGATTCAATTCTCACGCTATTAGTTGGTGGTCTATGAATGAATTTTCACATCTCGACGATGAAGGGCACGCGAAAATGGTCGATGTTGGCCACAAGCCCCCACAAGAGCGTAGCGCGGTCGCAGAGGGTTTTGTCCGTTGTTTGGGAGAGACGGTTGACGCGCTGCGCGCAAAGAGCCTGCCGAAGGGCGATGTGTTCACCGTGGCCAAGATCGCCGCGATTCAAGCGGCCAAGCGCACGGATGAGTTGATTCCACTTTGTCATTCGCTGCCGTTGGATGCGGTTGAAGTGAAGTTTTCTCTGAAGAAAGACGCGGTTCATATCGTTGCCGAAGCACATACGACAGCAAAGACGGGCGTAGAAATGGAAGCGTTAACGGCGGTGAGTGTGGCGGCGCTGACAATTTACGATATGTGCAAGGCGGTGGATAAAACGATGGCCATCGAGGGCATCAGATTGGTATCGAAGGAAAAACTGTGAGAGTTGGACGGGTCACGATAAGCGACCGCGCTAGCAGCGGGATTTACGAAGATCTAAGCGGGCCTGAGATCGAGCGATTGTTGAGAGAACTGCTCGCGGAGCCGATTGAATTCGAGCAAGTGCTGCTGCCTGACGAGCAACCGCAAATCTCAAAGGCTTTGACGGATTTGTGCGATAAGGATTGCGCGCTGATTGTTACGACCGGCGGAACAGGACCGGCGATTCGCGACGTGACACCGGAAGCCACGCGTGCAATTTTGGAAAAGGAGCTTCCCGGCTTTGGCGAGACAATGCGAGCACTTTCTTTTTCAAAGTTGCCGACTGCGATCTTGTCGCGCGCAACGGCTGGTGTGCGTGGAAAGACTTTGATTGTGAATCTTCCAGGAACGCCGCGTGCCATCGCAGAGTGCTTGCCGCCCCTGTTGCCTGCCATTGTCGAGGCTATCGATCACATTGCCGGATTCCGTCCGAAGCTAAAGTAAAGTGTTACCAATCATTTTTCAATGCGAATAATCCCATCGGTGAGAATTCGCGCTCTCAACCCGCCGCGCCCTTGCAGTAACTTCTCCGCTCCGGGTGCAATTGCCAAATCCATCCAATAACATGGACTGCATTCGGCAACTCCCGCAAAGCGCACACCTTGAATTTCGAATTCCGCATCCACTAATAAATTCAAATCCACATCTGCTGTAATCACATTGCGCCGAGTCACACCGGGAGATTTACCGGTCACTCCAAGATGGCTGCAAATCTCTGCGAAGACCTCGGATGAGAAGAACGTGATTTGGCCCTTGTAGTTATCCTTGTAATCGAAAAAGCGGTCACCTTCAATACCGCGTCCGGCTACACAAGATAACTCCTCTTTTTCAACCAGCGGATGCTCTCCAGGCGGTTGTTCATGGTGGCCGAAGAAGTTATGTCCAGGTGAAAGAAATAGTTGGCAGATTCTCATATCCGGCTCTCACTTGCTATTGTAATCAGATCCGCACACAAATCTGTTCTATGATCGATTTTAAAAACAGACCGTGAGATCCTCAAGTCCACACGCTTCATGATGACTTCAGAAATTGCACGGCCTGCGATTGCTAACCAATCCGCTCTTCCCGCTTATCCTTTCTTCTTCTTGCTACCGGAAGCTTTGCCAGAAGTGGCCACCTTGGGAGAGGTCTTTTTGTTGAGGGCCGGAATGGTGATATTGCGGAAGACGACGGGGAGTACACCGAGAGGTTTTTCACCGGCAGGCAGGGTAATAACCTGATAGGTTGCTGCTCCTTTAATGGGCGTGAAGGCGGTCGGGCTGACATAGATGGGGTTGCCGGTCGCATTGCAAACCTGCAGAAAGAGCGCGGTTGCCGGAGCTGCTTCACCGGCGGGCTGAGCAGCATAAACGATCTTGAAGCTGCCGTCGGCGGCGGTGTAGGCGATGCCATAGGCGTTCTGGTAGGTGTTGGTTGAATCGACGAAGTAAAGGCTGTAGCCTGAAACCGGAGCATTGCTGGAATTGTAGACGCTTCCGTAGAGTGCCCATCCGTTTGCACTGACTGCGGGAACGGGAACGGTGACCTGCTGCTTGATCATGGCGATGCGGGTGATGTGGGTTTGCGTTGCGGCAACCGCAGCATTGGCGGCAACGGCCTGCGCGGAAGTCGCGCCCGACTGCGCGGTAATGGTGGAAGCGATGCGGGTGAACTGAGCGAGCCGCGCCTGATGGACGCTGGATAGTTGTTGAATGCGGCTGGCGCTCACGGTATCGATCTGACTGATTCCCGAGTTGAGCTTTTCTACCGGGTCCGAAGTGATCGCTGTATCCCGGTAGGTGAATGGGTATTTGATCTCTCCCTGTGCGGGAGCGGCGGCAGCTTTATGGCTGGCGGGCAGTCCGAAGCCGCCGAGCAGTGTGCTCGAGATGTAGGCGCACATATTGCCGATATCCTTATTGGTGGTGAGAGCTGCCTCGAAAGAGACATTGTTGGCGTTGGCGCCCCACGGTGGAGTGTTCGGCTGGCTGTAGAGACAAAATGTGGAGATGTTGCCGGTCGTAATGTTGGCGACCGCGGCAGTCATGCCGGAGAAGAGCACCGAGTTTGGACCTTCCTGGAAGCGGTTATTCGAGACGTTGATGGAGCCCCCCAAGAGAAAGACATCCATCACGGCCGAAATTGAGATGCTGGTACCCGGCAGCGGAACGGTTCCAACGCCGTCCATCCATGTCAGATTATTGGAGAAGCTCAGATTGTCCAAGGTGACGACGGCGACCGAAGCAAGACCCGTAGCCCCACTAGCGCGCGTCTCCAACTGGCACTGGTTGTTGGCAAACAGAACCATGCCGCTGGTGGAGTTGGACAGCGAATTGTCCACCACCTGCATGGTGGGCGGAGTGGGATTGCTGGCGTTGCCCCAGAGGCCGGTAAAGCTGGTGGGAATATCCACTTCAATGGCAGCGCCGAGATTGATGACGGAAACGGTGAGCACCAGCGCAGCGGCGGTGGCGGGAACCGTGCCGCCCGAAGCGAACTGATTTCCAGTGATCGAGAAAGGTCCATAGCCAAGAACATCGAGAGCACACCCCAGCGGTAAGCGGACGACGTTCTGATCGATGCGAAGAGCGGGCAGGCCGGGCTGATAGAGAGGCGGCGCACCGGCTGTGGCCACGCCCTGCGCACTGCTACCGGTCCATGGATTGGATGTGCCACTCTGGGCAAGGGCGGGCGGCGAGACCATGGGAATTCCGATGCCCGCCTGCAGGCCGAGCGTCGCTTCCGGCGCGCTTGCCACACTTGCCCAGTCGCGCGTCTCCAGAATCTGATTGCGCGAAATCTCCACCTGTTCGCCGTTGAGGATGAAGATGCCGCAGAGCTGTGCGCCCGGCAGTGAACCGAAGTTGGTGATGGTGTTGTCTTCGATTAAAACGTATTGCAGATCTGGCAGGCAGATAGCGCCATAACCGAGTCCCGTCATCGATTGCGGGAAGGGCAGAATGGGCGCCTGCAATGTGCCCGAGATGGTGTTGCCGAGAATGGCAAGATTCGCGACGCTGATGATCTCTGGTGTAGTGGTAAAGGAGAAGTAGCCAACCGGGCCGATGGCGCAGAGGCCATAGTTACCGATGCGATTGCGCTCAATGCGAATGTCTTGCAGAGGGCCGTCGGCGGCGAGGGCGTTGCCATTAGCGTCCGTCGCGGGCAGAACCAGCGTGGCGCCAAAGGCAGTGGCGGGGGACGTTGTAAGGAAAAGTCCGTTGAGTCCGGCGACCGGATTGCCTCCACTCAAACGCAAGATCGCGCCCAGAGTGACGGCGTTGAATGCGCCTCCCTGAATGTCGTTGTCGACGATGCAAACGCTGGTGGAGTAACCGCCAATCTGAATGCCGCCGTTGCCGACCGCGGCCGAAGTCGACGCGGTGAAGTTTGCCGCAAGGTCAGAGACAAGCTGAACGGTTGCGAAATTGACCGAGTCGCTATTGTCCTGAAGAGTGATCTCGTTTTGCTCGATGGTGATTGCAGAGCCGCTGACGTAGATCGCGGGCCAAAGACTGGCCACGTCTTTCATCAGGATTCGATTCTGAGTGATGTTGAGCAGCGATGCCTGTACACCAGCAATGGCTGGCGAGGTAGAGGCTGTCAGCACCAGATTGGTGAGCGTGACATCAGAGCCAGAAGGAAGCAGTTGCGGTGTCGTAAAGCCGCTGCCATTGCCGAACCCCTCGTTGTATTTAGGAATGTACTTGTAGCCTGACATATTCTTATAAGTTTCAATGTTATTGAACTGCTCCGCGGCAGCGACAGGAGCGGAAACTTTCTTGGCGGCTGCGGCCTTCTTCTTCACCTGGTCCTTGCTTTGGACCTGCTCAACGCCGGCTTCGGCAGCAGCGGATATCTGATCCATGAGGATGCAGGCCATGCCGTCGGGAGCCTCGACCGTGAAGCCCGTCAACTTGATATGCATGGAGTTAGTGATGGTGATGATCGCGTTGAGGCCGCTGTTCGTGGTGATGGTGGCCGTGGAGCCGCTCTGATCGGAGGTTCCGGCGGGATTGGCAGAGGCCGCATACAACGTGGTCTGCGGACCGGAGCCTTGCAGCGTGACCTGGGTGAGGCCGTCAAGGATGATCGACTCGTAGTACTGGCCCGGAAGAATGCAAACGGTGCCGCCATTGGCAGGTAGATTGTCGATGGCTTGCTGAATCGAAGTGTAGGCGCCGAAGGTGGTTTGATTGTCGCCGACAACGGCTGTGCAGCATCCGCAGTCGCCTTCGCCACTGTTGGGCCATGGGGTGCGGCAATCGGGAGTGCTGGTGGCCGTTCCCGTGCCGTCGAAAGTGACTACGGAAAGCTTGGTGTAATGGTGATGTGTGCCGAGCGGAGGCGCGCTGGTAACTTGATCAAAGCTGCCGTCCGTACGGGCGGAGAAGCACCAGAAATCTCCGGCGAGAAAGTTGCCGCTGGAGTTTGTGCTGAATGAAACCGTGAGGCCGTTTTCCAGGACAAGGACGGTGCCAACGGCGGGAACCAGAATGTCGCCGGAACTCAGCGAGAGCGAAGGCTGCGGAGTGAGATTGCCATTGATGTCGGTGGAGTTGACGATGCCCGATTGATCCCAGCGCCGAATGCGGGTGTGCAGGCTGGCAGAGGCTGTGGGAGGGTTACTGAGTTGGGTGGTGAGATAGATGGAGTTCGTCGTGGGATCGACGGAGCCGATCTGACAGAGAATCCCTGGGCTTCCATACATGTAAGGCGACCCATTGGGATAAGCTGGGTCGGGTTCGCCGTTCAATTCGATGTCGTCGTCGAGCAGTTCAATCCAATCGCCATTGCTGAAGTTGAGCACCTGATCGCGCCCCAGCGAAAAGACCGAGAGCACGGTGACCTGCGTACCGCCGGCATTGGCTTTGGTCGCGATGCTGGTAACTCCGGTAGCGACGGAGGCGTTTTCTCGGGACCACTTGAAGGTGGCTTTGCCGACCGGGCCGCCCTGATGAATCTGTACGCGGTAAAACTGGTTTTCGAGCCCAGTGTAACCAGTGCCGGGAGTCAGGCAGCAGTTGCCGGTGGTGGTGTTGGGCACCACGCCGTTGGTGAGCAGGCCTGCTGAAGCCGTCGGCCATGCGATGCCGGTATCGGGCGTGCCGCAAGTGACTGCGGTTCCGGGCGAGTTGAGATTGGCGCTGCCGGCGGGCATCCAGCGGACCTGCCAGACAGTTTGCAGGCGACCGGATGTATCGATGCCGACGGCCGGGTCAACAATCGCGGGATCTTCCAGCCAGGTAATTTCGCGCGTCCACACATCGAGGTAGAAAAGATATGTGCCGGCAGCGTTGGGCGCGGTCGCGCCGGGAAAGTACGGCTGCTTATTGAAGGGAATATTGGGCGTACCGGTGATGCTGGACGGCGCGGGCTGAGGCGCGCCGGAAAGTTCCGCGAGAGCCGGGTCCCATGTCCCAGGCGGTAAGCCGTGATTTTCCGCAAGCAGCCCATCGATGTACATGCGCCCCTGGCCGATATTCACGATATACGGAGTGCTGGAGCTGGAGATATAAAACGCGTTGGGCGTGGTGACCGGATAGACGGCGCGGCCCATTGTGTCCAGCGTTCCGGCCTGGATGCGTCGCGCAATCTCGGCTAGGAACTCGTTCCAATCGGCGTCAAGCTGTACGCGTCCCTGGGGCAGGACGACAGAGGAGTAACTTTTGAAGGCATTGAATGTGGTGCGGCTGTTATCGAAGCTCACGTTTTTGCTCCTATCTCGTTTTTTGTGGCTCTCATGCCAGTTACTGCGGAACTCTGCGTTTCACGTTGTGCATCAATTCTGATAAATCAGGCCGAACTCAAGCCCGACCGGGAGATACTCCTGCATACGGATTTTGAGATCGCTCTCGCGCTGCGGAGCAAAGAGAAAGTGATAAACGCCCATCTCGCCGCCATCGTCAGCGCCGCGTCGAATGGAGTTATCGGTCGAGGCCATCAGCTTGAGATAGCCTGGCTGGCCATAGCGTGTGGTAACAAAGAGCGGCTGCGGCGCGGCCACGGCTTGCGTAACACATTCAAACGGCGGCGGAGTGACAGCATCGATGGGCAGAAAGCTGAAGCGCACGCAGCCCTGCTGCTTTCTGTCGGCGATAAGACCCGATGTTACGGATGTGGATTTGGTCGACCAGAGAATGCTATCCGTCACCAGCGTCAGCAGCGTCGCGTGAACTCTTCCTACGACCGTGCAGGCATTCAGCGTTAGCGCCGCGCCTCCAAGAGTTCCGTCCGGTGCGGCGAAGGCGGTGTTGCTGGGATCGGTTGCATCGACGATGCAACTGGTCAGCGTAACCGTAGCCAGCGAGTTGGCGAGTATGCCGCCGAGAATGGATGTTGTGGCAGAGACCGCGACCGATGCCGAGTCAACGAGCAGCACCGGGGCACGAGGCTGCGTGGGCGCTTGCGCGGTGATCTCGCCGGAGACAACCTCCGCGGGCCCGTATGCCCAGCCGGGAACCAGCGTGCAGTCGTTGACAGTCAACTGGGAAAGAAGATTGTTGCTTCCGTCCGGGCGCGCGACTGGAACCACCAGCAGCGCGGGAGCCGTGGCAGAGGCGCTGAAACTATTCTGCGCGGCGAGAACCAAGCCATTGAGAATGAAATTGCTATCGGGATTGCCCGTAACCTGGAGAGGCGCGTCGAGCAGCAGAGTTTGCACACTGAGATTTGCCGAGCGCAGTTCGAAAGTTGCGCCTGCAGGAAGATCGATGGCGAAGGGCGATGCCACGGTAGTCGTGATGAGATGCGAAGCGCTGACCCACGACTCCAGGCCGTTGCTCGCATCTGATACCAACTGCGCGGCAGACTCCGCGGAAATTTCGACGGCTACCGATCCATTGACCGTGAGCAGCGTCAGCGCGTAGGCAATCGCATCCTGCAGCGTGGCAAAGCGTGCATCGGGATAGGGAACGACAAAGGCCTCATTGGTGACGGTGAGAGTGCGTTCGTATTCGCCGCCGCCAAGATTGCCGTTGACGCCGTTGAAATAGGATGCGCTGAGTGAGTGCCCAGTCAGCGAGGGCGAAAGCGCAAGACGGCCCAGCTCCGGGTCGATTACAACATCGAACGGGCTTTCGCCATTGGGCTGATTTACCCAGCTCCCGTCCGCTCCCGACAGATCGGCCACGGCAATCTGATAAGGGCTCAGCAGCATCTGATCGAGATAAATCGCCAGGCTCGCGCCTTGCCCGTAGTAAGAAGCGCCAACGCCAGCCGTGAGGTCGGCGCAGAGAACGCGGCGCAGCAACTGATCGGGCACGTTGGCCGGGGCCGCCGCAGCCGTGATCTGTTCGCCCTGCGATAGCGCGCGGTGAAAGAGCGGCACGTCGAGACCCAGCGCGTTGAAACGATAACAGAGCTGGTTATCCGCGGTGTTCGTCGTCGCCGCAGTGAGAGGCGCGCTGGTGATGCCGGCCGCACTCAGCGACCAGAGGAATATCGCGACATTCTGAATGTTGTATTGACCAAGGCCGGTCGCGATCTTATGCACATCGACTTTGTGCGCGGTCTCGTCGAAGCCCGTGTCCATATAAGTGCATGAGCGCCAGTGACGCAGATTGGGCGCATAAAAATTATGCGGCCGAATGTGCTTCATGTATTGTGTGTCGGCCAGCACCTGAAATTCCTCGACCGCATGAGCGCCCCAGCCTGTGACGTCGCGGGCTAACTGCTCGATCACGAGGATGGTGCCCTTGCGTCGGCGTAAGGAGATGGTTTCGGCCACCTCGGCGCGGGGGTTATCCACGGCAGGCGCAATGCCGGTCACCTGCTGATAGCCGATCAAATCGCCGATGTACGGAATCACCCACGGAGCGCAGGTTTCGATGAACTCGTCGTCGTAGAGTCGATCGAGGTCGTATGCAACGGCGGTCAACTGTTCGCTTACGACCATCAACATTGACTCCAGCGGTCCGCGCGATGCCAGCGTCTGCAACTCGTCAAGCTGGGCTTGTTGATCGGCGGGCAGAGGCTGGGGAAGCGCTTGTAACTCATCAAGCAGCGTTTGCTGCACAGGCGTCAGCAGTGGCAGCGAGCGCGCGATCTGGGCATCGCGCATGCGATAAACAGCGGGCAAAAGCTGAAAGAGATCAACGCTCATGACATAGTCCCCAGAGTGACGTTGGAAGGATCTGGATCAAGCACAAGAATCTCGGCCGCGGCGGGTAACACCGTCAGCGAAGGCACGGGAATGTAAGGACAGATGCCGTTGCTGGCCTGCGTACAAGGGCGCGGCAGCAGCGGAGTGATGAGCGTCGCCTGCCACGCGTAGTAAGCGGCCACGGAGTAAGCGGCGCTGCCGATGTCTCCCGCGTTACTGGTGCCGATGACCTTAAGACTTAAAACATTCACAGCCACAACACCGGGAACAGATTGAATCAGCGCGGCAATCTCATCGTTGGTGACGTCCTGGCCGAATGTTCGGTTAGCAAAGGAGTAAGTCGACTGCAGCAGCGAGAGGATCGCGGCTTCAACAGCAGGCTGACTAAAAGCGGGGTCGTAGAGAACGTTGGCGCTCAAACCAAATGTGGTCTCGTTATAGGAGTCCACATAAAGCGCGACGTTCGGATTGCCATAACTCTTCAGCGCACTAACCAGATAGCTGAAGGTCTGACTCGAGGTCAACATCTGCGCGCCATTCGACGAAGCCACCGTGAGAAAGACGCCGCGAAACGCGCCGGCGGGAATCCAGAGAGCCGAAGCTTTCGAGATTCCGGCAAAGCTCGATGCAAAGTTCTGATAGTCGGTAAGCGAGACGGCGCGGCCCAGTGTCAGCACGGTCAAAGGAGCATTGGCGCGAATATCGTTGATCGACTGCGGGTCCTGACCACCAGTAGCCGTTTGCGGATTGGTGACGCCGCTGACTCCTACCGGCCGATCGACAAGGGTCGTGATTGCGCCTGCGGAAACATTGCCTGCTGAACCGATTCCCACACGATAACTCGCCTGAATGTTATTGGTGCCAGTGGGCAGCGTAGCGCCCTCCACACCGTCGCCAAAAATGACTTGCGCTTTGCCTCCGAGAAGATTCAGCGTGGAGTAGACCTGAGCTGCCGGGGGCTGGCCGTAGAGCGTCGGAACGTTGGTCCAGGCGGCTCCGTTTGCGCTGACGGTGAGCGAACTTACGCTGCCTCCCGGCGTCGGCGAGGGAACGTAAGTGAGCAACGTTTGCTTGAGCGTGAATGTTTGGTTGGGAGTGGCCGCCGAGCCGCTACCTAATAACTCGGTCACCGGAGAACCAGCCGTGGCAGGGCCGACGTTGGCGTTCACCGTAGTTGCAGTGCGGTCGTATACGTTGATCAGCGGTGCGGTAATTTGGATTTGAGTGTGCGGGAAATTGGCGTCGGTCGAGAGCGCAAGGGCCGATACCAGGGCAACCTCCTGCACCACCGGATCAGTGGGCAATGCAGAAGCAAGCGTGAAGTAAGAGAGCGGTGTGTAGTTCGGAGGAATCGTTCCGGGAGTGGTGCTGTTGATGACGCCAATACGCCCCGTTGCATCGGCTACGGATAAAGTCGGCGTCGCGTTGGAATCGCTCCACGAAGGAACCGCGCCGGGGTTCGAACTGCTGCTGCTGTTCAGCACCGAGTTCGGCGGTTGCAGCAGAGTAAGAACCTGTCCCTGCACCAGCGCAATGGGATTGGCGGGATCGTCGTTGGGGCTGAAATAAACCGTGGGACGTCCGCTGGACGAGTCGGGTGTGTTGACGATCAGTTTAGGATTCTGACCGATGACGGCAACTGCAGTGACGCCGACCAGATCCGGACGCAGAACTTCCAGATCGAGCAGAGTTCCGTAGAGCGGGTGATCGAATGGTTGTTCGCAAACCGGCAGTGCCTCGCTCTGCGTGAGAACAGCGGCAGAGCGTGTGAGTGCATAATAGCCGTTGGCGTCGCCGAGTTGAACGTTGTTGTCTGCCAGCACACGCGTGACCTTGGCGCTGAGGCCATAGTCGGAACGGGCAATCGTGGTAACTGACGTGAGGTTGTAGAGATTGATTTCGGGAACGGTCTCGATCACCGTTCCACCACCGCCATGGTGGCCATGAGGCGGAGTGTGATGGATTTTCTTAAGGAAGTTCGCCATCAGGAGGAGCCAGCCGCCGGTCGTGAGTTTGGCGTAAACCTGATCGAGATCGATAAGGCTGGCCGATGCCAGATCTGCGGGATCGGAGTTTGCTGCAGTGCCGAAATTCCAGTCACTTCCATTCAGAAGACCCGTAAAGGCACTGGAAGTGCTGACAGTCGTTCCGGTCAGCATCACCGGGTTCAAGGCGTTATAGCCGAAGAGCGTGGCTCTCTGACGCAGCGCAAAAACCTGCGGATTGACGGTGGATGGTCCCTGCGATCCATGAGCGGTTCCCAGTGGTTCAACCCAGGTGATGAGCGTGCGCTGGTTCACAGTATCGGGCGCGACAGAAACGATGTGGCAGAGATCCCAGACCATGCTGTCAGGATTGTTCAACCGCTCGTCACCAACGATCAACAGCGCATCGCCGGGGTTGAGTTGGGTTGCGGTGCCCGCGAGATACATCTGGGTTTGATTCGCAACTGGTATCCACGGAACACCGGTCTGCACAGGCAGTGCATTCCAATCGGCCTTGGCGAGAATGTCTGCCGAAGTCTGGAATGCCTGTGGCGTCTGTCCCTGACCGGGAACGCTCTGTGCCTGCGAACCGGCGGGAATCGTGATGGCGGTTGTGTTCGGATTGACGGGCAGCCCAGGCGCTGCTCGCAACGTGAAGGCGAGATACGTCGAAGCGGCAACACCGGGCGAGGGTTGATAGCCGATCAGGCGGCTCAGTTGGATCAGCGAAGTGAGTTGCTGCGCCGTGCGCAGATAGCTCTCGTTGGCCAGACGCTCTTGATAGAACGTGAGAATATCCAGAACCACCGCGCTCGCGTCGAGAAAAGCTATGGTTAAATCGTCGCTGTCGCGGGTCTTGAGCTGGGCCAGGGCCGGGTAGTCGGAGCTGGATAGACGCGCCAGCATGGACTCATTGAAGCTAGCCCACGTGCCCGTACGATAAGTGATCGCAGAAAGGCCGGGCAGATTCGATTCACCCTGCGGCGTCTGCACAGAGGTGCCGGAGCAGCATCCGCAATCGCAATTCTGACTTCCGCTGCAACTCATCGTCTCCTCACTTTCCACCCTGCATATTCAGGGTGAGCTGGCCGTTGGCGGGCAGGCTTCGGTCGTTGGCAAGGCGCGCCACTTGAAAAGGACCGATAGGAATCTCGCCGGATTGAATGTAGACATTCGTAGGAGGCAGGCTCTGCGGCTGAAAGGTCGTGGCCACTACCGATTGCACGCCGGCAACGGTGCGCGCCGCCGCATAAATGGGACTGAGATAAACATTCTGGCCAAGTTGAAAAATGTCTGGCGCAAAGTAGCCAGGCTGTCCGTTCGATTGCGTGCCTGAGCCAAGCACCTGCATCAAAGCCTTCTGCACATCGGCCTGGAAATACTCCGGATCGACGCAGATGGTCAGCGCAATCAATAGCGATACATAAGCTGGTCCCTCCAGCTTCAAATCCTGACCAGCCAGCCGATAAGCGTTGATATATCGCGTCAGCGATTTGCTCAATGACTTGCTCAACAGGCCGCCGGACACAGGCTCAGCCGCCACAAAAACCGTGTACCAACTGCCGGTCCAGCGCAGCGTAGCGGCGGCGCTCGACACCAGCTTATTGGCCTCGGCGACCGTAGCGTAATCGCTCATGGTGACGGCGCGCTCCTGCGTCAAAAAAGCCTGTGGAGCGCGGCGCTGAATCTGCGCGTTGGTTTCCGGATCGACGCCACCCGATGCAGGCAGAGGATTGGTGCAGGAGAGAATGCGCGGATCGGCGGTGAGATACGTCAGGCTCTCCGCGCCCACGTTGCCCGCCGTGCCGTTGCCAATGCGGTAGACAGCGGTGAAGGCCGTATTCGAAGCGGGCATCAATCCGTTCGTGTTATCGCCAAAGCGCAGAGTCGCTATGCCATTGCTTTCGACCTCGACGACAAACTCAGCGTCTGTCGCGCCCGCGGCGAGCAGGTCGGGCGCGGCAGTCCACGTCGTCGAGTTGCCGTCAAAGATTCCGGTAAGAGTGATAGAGGGAACTGCTGTTGATGGGTCAACATTCATCAGATCGTACGCGGAGAGCGAGGGATTGGGCTGTTGCTCAAAGGTGAGAACCGAGAGCAAAGCCGAGCCAGAAGCAAACGCAGCCTCCACGCTCCCGAGCGATATGTTATTGAATTGTTCGATGATGATCGGGAGTTTCACTCCGCCCACCGCGCCAAAAGGAGAGTTATAAAGTAGTAATAAATTGAAGTCAGTAGGAACTTCCAGATTTCCCTGCGCCAAAACAGCAAACAGCGGCGGCCATGTATTGGCAGGCGTGGGCGAAATGCTCAGGTAAGGATTGCCATTGTCTATATCGACCAGATTGACCGCTCCTGCGATGGAGAGCATCGTCGGCGTGGCGGATACAGCCGCGGGAGCTACAGCGCCACCAGGCACAGACGCCGCGACCAGCCGCGATAGCGCATTGATCTGTGTTGCGGCATCGGCTGGGCTCGTCAAGCCAGCGAAGGTTTCCAGAACAATCGGCGCTGCGATTCCCGGCGGATTGAAGACCACCGAAAGAGTCAGAACGCCGGGCGAGGTTTCCGTGGCCAGCACGCCGAAGTATTGCGGCCATGCGGCGGCATTGTTCGCGCCCACCATCAGCGAGGTGTAGCCGTTGCTGTCTGAGAGGCTGACGAAGCTGTTGGCGACAAGTGAAATCGGAGCAGTCGTCACTGGGCTGCCCGCCGTGGGTAGAGGAACGGCCTGGGTGATTGGGCTGTTAGGCAACTGCGGGCGATAGCGAACCGGCAGAGGCGTTGGTGGCGTGGGCGGCGCGCAGCGATTGGCCGCGAGCGAGGGCGGAACAAAAAGATCCGGTTCGGGAACAGTGGGCAGAGAAACCGCAGGCATAGAAAGCCCTTGATCCGCGAGCACCACATTGCCCAGAACGATGCTGACATTGGTGATGGTTTCGGTCGCGCCAGAGGAGTTGAGAAACGTGGATGAGAGACACAAAGGCGCGGGCAGCGCATCGTCGGCGGACCAGCGAATCTCCGTCACAGGCTGCGGCAACTGCGAACCATTGATGATGGGCGCGCCGGCTCCCTGCTCGAAGAGAGGATCGACCAACGGCTGGCCTTGACCATTGAGGGTGGCCACCGAGATTAGCCGCACGGCATAGCGGTGGCGAATGTCGGCGTCGGAAGGCGAACCCGTCTGCGGGCCAAGAACCTCTTTGAAGATCAGCACGTCGCCTGCCTGCAAGTTTGGAAACGAACCACAGAGCGTCGCCTCAGTCGCACCCTGCGGAAGACAGCAGTCAAGATCGCCCCATGTATAGAAGTTCATCGCGTTGTGTTCAGGAAAAAGATTGGCGTCCTGCATCGGCTCAAAGACCACAACGCCGGCGTCGAGAGCAGCCTGCTCATTGCCCAGCAGGGGAGTGGGCATTCCCGAAGCGAAGGTATAAAAGCGCGTGACAGTGTGATCGAGAAAAACCGGCACCGAGACAGCAAGGCAAATCCACGCGCGTGCATTGTCGCCATCATGCACACGATAATCAACCAGCAGCGCGTGGCGGCGCAGCGAGATGCGGCTGCGCGCGGTGGCCAGATAAGCTTCGGTAGCAACGGCGTCCTGCTGATAGCTCAATTGATCGCCCACGTACGCAACCAACTCTGCCAGCGCGACGCCTAGATCGGCCTCTGAAGTTGCGCCCCATGACGGCAGCAGCTGATTCATGCGGTCGAGCAAAATGGTACGAAAGCTGCCATAATCCTTGGCCAGATAATTGATGGGCGGCGGAGTGGGCGGCGCAGGAGCGCAGTTGGGTGCGGCTGGTGCGCAATCGAAATAAGGAGGGCAATCGATCTTGAATGAAAAGGTAATCTGCGCCAGTTGCGGATCGAAGCCATCCAGCACTTCGGTCACAGCAAAACTGTCCGCGCTTGCACTGGCAATGCTATTCACCAACTGCAAAGTATAGGGAGAAAAATCTCCCTGTGCGCTTGTGCGAATGACAATGATATTCGCCGACGATGGCAGCGCAGCCAGGTAGGATGCAAGCTGCGGTGACTCCGCGTTGATCTGCGCGGGCTGCTGCGCTACAGTTGGTCCTGCGGGTCCAGCCCACAGCACGGTGATGCCGGTGATACTCTCGCCGCCTGTGATTAAAATGTTATCCGGCGTGAGTTCGATGAGCACCGGTTTGAGGCAGGTAAGCAGCAAGGTTTGCTGCGCAGGCGTGCCGAATAGATTCGGATCGTCCAGCAACTCAAGATAGTCGATCGCATTCAGCGATGGATTGCTGAGCACCGCGGCGCGGCGGTTTTCATCGCAGCAGGAGTAGATCATTGCGGACCTCCATAAATAAAGGTCTGCACCTGCGTAACGCCGGTGCTGAGCGGCGCATAAGTGACGGTGACGGTCAGCACTGCCTCTTCAGCCGAGGCCACAACCGACTGCACTTTGATATAACCGCTGAGCCACTTTTGCAGCGCTCCCTGCACGCTGAACTGCGTGGCCGCGGCCATCTCCATGCTGTTCGGAGCAAAGGGCAGTTGCAGCAGTCCACTGCCGAAGTCGGGCAGGTTGACGCGCTCGCCGGGTGAAGTAAAAAGCACCTGCTCCACTAACTGGCGCACGTAGTCGCCTGCTGGATCGAGGGTGCGGCCACGGCCGTCGAATTGGTAAGGGAAGTTTACATTCATGGCAATCACTTATGTTGCAAGAACAAGAGTTTGGGCCGATACCGGCAACAGAGGCGTTCCCGTCGGCACGCACACCGAGACGCCCGTGAGAATGGCGACAGGCTGCCCCATCGACAAAACCTGCACCGCGCCCACCACCCACTGCGCGGTGACGCAAGGGCCGTTGCCGGGCGGAGGAACAAAGGCGCATCCGGCCACGGCATACGGCGCGGCGATGGTGGCAATCGGCATTCCTGAAACCATCACGCACGTGCTGGGAACAGTAGGAATCGCCTGCCCGCCATGAGCACAAGTGACCACCGCGCCCACGTGAAGTATTGGTCCCGGCATTTCGGTTTCTCCTTTCCGTTTTCTTCTGTTAGGGGCCGACAACAGTTAGTGCGGTCAAGTTGATGGCGACAGCAGGGCCGATCAAGGTGATGGTTGCGCCCTGTCCGTTGGAAATATAAATGCCTGTTTCATTCACCACGATCATTGCTCCGCTCGCGCCCTTCAGCACAATGCCGCCAGTGACGGGCGTGGGTGGGCCGTCGGACAAGATGATCGAGTTCTGTCCTGTTGTTTGCAAAACGATATTCTGGCCTGGCGGAATCGCTGGCGGCGCGGTAGCAAAGATCGGAACATCGGCCACCATGCCCCAGAAACCTCCGGTCCAAATCGGATAATCGGGATTGCCTTGCTCAAATTCAATCCACACCTGCGATGCGATCGGCGGAACAATGAAGATGCCGCCCTGAATCCCCGCAGCCGGCACGCAGGGCATCGCCCAACTCGATGGAATTTCGCCAAGCACGTCGGGAACCTGCGCCATGATGCGGCCAATCTGCATCGGATCGATATTGTTAATCACAGTCCCGCGATACTTTCCGTAGTAGCGAGCCGGTGGAGGAGGAATGTTGGTAGGTGTCGTACTCATGGACTCACCGTTGAAACCGTTGAGACCAAGCCGTTGCGAGTCAGCGTGAAGCTCTGCTTGTACTCGCCGCGCTTGATCTTGTGGGTAACACTCTTGACGTAGTAAAGGCCGTCAAAGGCCTGCCCTGCTCCGCGCACGCCCACCAGGCTGCGCGCATTCAGCACGCCGCCGTAGCGCACCACATCGAGCGATCCTTCGCAGGTGACTGCCTCCGAGCTAGCCGCTCCGGCAGCCAGGCCCATCATGATGACCTGAGGAATGGAGACCTTCGATGTATCCTCGCGGAAGGCCTTGAGGTCCGGCGGAATCAAGTTAGTGGGCAGCGGGGGAATCGCTCCCAACGGCGGCTGCAGCGGGTCGATGGGAGGAATGGGAATCGGAATGCTGATGCCGATCTCTTGAATGTAGGTGTAGACCAGCGGAATTTTGCACTTCTCCTGATCGAACGAAAAGTGCATCGATTCGACGTTGCTGTAGGCGTCCATGTCGGCATTGAGCGCGGGCTGCACCGGACCGATTTTCACCTGCGGTCCCCAGTAGGCAGTGCTCGATCCGGCGACCGGTCCAGCGGCAATGTAAAAGACGTAACCTACCTCATCTGCCAGCGCCTTGATGTAGTCAAGGTCAGTCCCTTGCTGCGCGGGAATCTGTTCGATCGGCAGAGAGATGTCAAAGAGCAGGCTGGGAATCACAATGGGCAGTATGCCAAAGAAGGCGTATTTAGCCAAGAGCAATGCCACGCGCGCCTCACGCGGGCAGGCGGGAAAAGGAAAGCCGCTCCAGTTGGATTGTCCCATCAGCGCGCTCAGGTCCTTGCCAAACAATGTCAGCGTGGAGTTCGATCCCTTGTCGCCGGGCGCAATTGTATTCTTCGTGATCACGCCGTCAATCAGCACATTGGCCTGACCGTTGACCGTTGCCACCAGAATGCAGCGCATGAACAGCAGCGGCAATCCGCCGGTGAGCAGAAACATGATTTGCAAAGGAGAATTCTTGTCTACGCTGAAGACAAGTTGGAAGCCGCTCTGGCCAACGTCCTCGATCTTGACCTCGACCGAGACCAGTGAGTCGAGCACAGAGCTGGGCACCGGCACCGCCATTATCGGGCCCATCATCAGCGTGAGTTGAACGCTACTGAGCAATCATTCCTCCTGGAACTCCTTGCGGTGTCGTGATGGAGAGCACAGTTCCCGGCGTGGCCACCAGGTCGTCGGGATTCATGGCTCCATTCGCATCGCAGATCAGCCACGCCATCAGCGGATCGCCGAGATACTTTGCGGCAATCAAATCCAGCCGGTCTCCCTGGCGAACGGTGTAGGTGTTGATGGTGGCGTAATTGGGCGCGCCCGGCTGCGGAACAATGCGCCGCGCGAGATACGGAATCACCTGGCCGTTGGGCGCCGTGTATTGCAACACGCTCGCGCCGTAATACCGGCTGTCGGTGGGAAAGGTGACCTGGGGCACAACACCCAGCACCATCATGGCTTGCAGCGGATAATTCACTAGATACCTCCGAGACCAAGCGTGGTGAGCGCCGCTGTAGCGGCTTTCCCAGCCAGCGCTTCCTTGTTGGTGAGATACGACAAGAACATGCGGCCGCCGGGCGCGTCGAAGCCCAGATCATCGACGTTCAGTACACGCATGCCCAGCGAAATTTTTGCGCGAATAGGATTGAGATTAGGATCGAAGGCTTCTTCGGTGATAGATATCTCGGTCAGCCGCACCGGAACGACGCGGCTACTGCTCCAGACAAAGAGCGTCAGCGGCTGCTCCAGCGGAATAATCTCCAGCGTTCCGGCGCTCGCCAGAGAGTCGTCGTTGAGCAGCGTTTCGACCGTGGGGTTGACCAGCATTTCCAGTTGCGCCAGTTGCGGATGAAGGCCGTACTGCGCGGTGATGGGGTACTGCGAAGGAAATTCAAGCTGATCGGTCGCGTCCATTTCCGCTTCGATCTTGATGGTTTCAATCGCCGGGCCGCGCAACCGCAAGGCATCCACGCGCACCCCATCCGCGCCACCCGGCACTGCCTGAATCTGCAACGAGCGGGTCAGCGTGTCCGGATTGTATTGCAGCGCAATCACGCTGATGACCACAGATGTATCGGGGTCCATCGTGACGATACCGCCCTTGATCAGGCGTGGCGCAATCGGTAATGCGTAAGCCATGCTGACTTCCTCTCTTCTCTAGAGCCTCACCAGCTTGGGATCGAAGCTGCCGGATCGGGCCTTCGAAGGAAGCGCAGCTCCGGTTTCATCGCTCGGTGTTTTGTTTGTCTTGTTCCACTTTTTGGCATCCCAGTCATACTCCGCATCCTTGACGATCCAGCTCACCTGCTTCAGACGCTTTTCAGCAATATCCGATCTGGCGTCAAGTTCAGCCTGGCTCTTCTGGTTGCCGCCCCGGTCCGTATCGCTGGGAACGCGTGGATTTCCGTAACTTACATTCACCTCGTAGTAGTAGTAGTTCGTTCCCTTTCCTTTGGCGCTGTTTTCCGTCGCCTGCTTCAAAACGGATTCCACATCCGCTTCCATGCGCTGGTTGCAGCCGTTGGTGATCGGCGTCAGATTCTTCCAGGTATCTCCGCTGCCACCAAGCTTGTTGCTAATCAGATGGCCACGGACATAGTACTTTTCGTTCGTCGCTTTCAGGTATCCCAAGTCATCCATCACAGGACGAGTTCCACTCGGTTCCGTACCTTCTCCATGTCCGGGAGCCAAAAAGGCCCAAGCCTTGGTTGCTCCGCCAAAGGGTTCCTTCTCCGGCGCATCGTTGTCGTGAATATCGCACGGTGGAGGCACCTTGGACTTCAGCTTGTCCATCAAATCGGTCAGGGCAATAAAGTGGTTGTAACCCGCTTCTTTCTTGCTCATGCTCTCCAGCTTTCCGTCCTTCCAACTGAGGCCCTTGGCCAGAGTCTTCGCCTTATCGATCTGCTTCGGGCTCGCCTTGTACGTCTTGAGAAATTCCATCAAGGGAGTTTCTTCCGTGCTATGCACAAAAACTTCCGGCTTATCGCCTTCGCCCTTCACAACCAGCTCGTGTTCCTCATCGCCATAGGTAAATTTGCCGGGCTTGGTCCACCAATCCTTGATGTTCTGCATCTTGGCCATGAAGGCATCTTTGGCTTTATCCCAAAGTGGCTTGATCTTATCCACGAGGATATCGAGCAGTCTGCCGATAAGGTTGTCGAGTGGTGCACGGATTTTTTTAATAATGTCGCTGATCTTCTTCCCGATCCCGCTAATGCCAAACTGGCCTGCAATAAATCGCAGCAGCAACGGAATCAGATTTGCCAGCGTGTCCTCAATCTTCTGGGCCGCCGGTGCCGTGTTGCCATCTACGATGTCAGAAAGGGCGTTGACCACGGTTGTGACCAGCGCCTCCAGTTGCTTGGCTTTTTCAATCACAAACATCACCGTGTCGATGATGCTCTCGACAATCTTGATCAATTCGCCGGCTGGATTCGATAGCTCGCCGATGAGCTTCAAGCCCTGCTCAATGAATTCTGTTGCGATCCAGCTTTTCAGGCTTTCGACCAGCGTATGGAAGATATCGCTAGCCTGCTCGACGATCATATCTTTGATCGCGGAAAAACCATGTTCCTTGATTCGCTTGATCACGTCGCCGGCCTTATCGGCGATCGTCTCAAAGAAGTACACGACGGTCTCGCCGCCGATCGGTTCCAGCTTCTCAACCAACTGCGGGCGCCGGTGTGCCCAGGTAAGACCCAGAACTTGAAGCAGCAGCTTGAACATGCTGCCGAGCGTGAAATCCTTGGGCATCTCGATGTCTTTCGGCAAATCCAACTCTTCGTAGACCCAGGTTTTGACACCCTCGCTCAGGTGATCCCAGATATGCGCGAAAAAGTTCTTAAAGCCTTCGCCGACAGCCTTCAACAGATTCATGCCGAACTGCAGCGGGTGTGCCGCGATCCGCCCAATCACGTTCGCCGCTCGCTGGAAGAAAGCCCACACCTTCTGCCCGGTTTCTCCAAACGTAGAGACAACGCCCTCGAGAATGAACTCGAGAATTTTTTTGCCGATGACTCCCGCCAGGTCAATGAGTTGGTTGACCGGCTCCATCAGGATCGCAATCACCTCTTCGCCGGAATCGATCGGGTGCCATCCACTGAACGCATGAACCGCACGATCGAGGACATCGTAGATGCCATCCAAAGTCAGGTTGCGCTTTTTGAATTCGGCCTCCAGCCAGTGGTACGCTTTCTCGATGGCTCGCCCGGCCTTCGCGAGTTTTTCGTACAGGTCCTGACCGTAGGGAATAAGTTCCAGAACTCCTTGTGCAATCGTGCTTGCGCTTCGTTCATAGGCGATGCTGTCGTCGAACAGGTCATGGCCCACGATGGTGCAAACGAGCTTATAACCTCTGAGCCCCCTCACCTTATCCACAACCCATCCGGCGCCCGGCAGATCCAGCGCGCTCCAGGATCGCTGCACGTGTTGAGGCGCAGGACGCACCGCCGGATGGGCGCGTTCGGGCTTCGTCGTCTGCTGCACCACGTGCGTCAATTCATGCGCCAGAAGATGGCGACCCTCCGTCGTTTGCGGCGCAAATCGGCCCGGAGCAAAGACCACGTCGCTGCCTACGGTATAAGCCTTCGCGCTCAACGACTGCGCCGATGCAGCGGCGCGATTGTCCGTATGCAATCGAACATGGCTGAAGTCATAGCCAAAGCGCGACTCCATTTCGCGCCGCGTCGCACGGTCCAGCGGCTGACCCGACGACCGCAGCACCGTGTCCACATCCGCCGAGCCGGTAGAGATTGGGCCAGTGGTTTCAGCCTTGCGCTGCACCGGAATTTCTTCTTTCTTTTCGGCATCGTGTGCCGCCGCCGGTGCCTGTGCCGGTTTCACTTCCGGTTTCTTTTCCGCAGGAACTGCGTCGTGGGTTGATGATGCGGCTTTCGGCTTGTCAACGTTGCCAATGGCCTTCAGCCTATTCATCTGCCATTTCTCAAATATCAGATCAGAGGGGCTCTTTTGCGGCGGGGTTCCCACTGGCCCAACCGAGGGTTTTCCCGGCAATCCCCCGCCTGGCTTCTGCTGGTCGTGTGCAGACTGAGCGGGTTTCTTCTCCGTTGCTTCGGGCGAATAGCTGATGGCGATCGATCCGTCCGTCGGCTGATTCACCGGGCCATGCCATGTCAGCTTTACGCTGAGACCGGGATGAATAAAGTCCAGAGGAATCGCCGGCACCTGCGCGGGCAGAGGCTTTCCCGCCTTGCCCAGAGCGGCGAAAACACCAATAGCAGTCGAGCCGGTAACCAGCATGCCAGCCGGAGATGTAGCCGCCGACGCAGCAGAATCGAGAGCCTTCTTGCCGGCAGGCGTGGCCAAAAGAGCTTCTGCCACTTTACCCGCGATCTCGCCGAGCGATGCCTCCGGCTGTGTTGGCGCGGCCTGGCGATGCACCCCGTCAAAGCTCGATGCGCTCAGCGACCAACTCGCAATCCGGCCTCCTTGCGCAACCGTATCGGCAACTCGGTCCGCTTCCAGTTCAAATGAGTCGCCGGGATGGCTCACGCGCACTCCGCCCGCACGCGTCGCGGAGGACTTTGCGGAGTCCGCATCGTGAACCAGCGCCAAGGCAGAACGGCTCATCCGCGATTCCTCCTTCCGCTCATGCTCACGCTTCCACTCTTGCTAATGGCGCGGGCAACCGTGCGTCCCAGGTTGCGCGCTCCGGAAATTCCCGGTTGCAAAACCACTTTGCCTAGTCGAAGAACCGGAGTGCTGCGCAACGTTGACGAGCGGTCGTAGATCCGAGCCTGCATCGCGGGATCAGCCAGCGCGACGGCCAGTTCCGCGCGCAGCCCTTGCTCAAAGGCAGTGCGCGCAGCCGGATCAAATCCTCCCAGCGCCAGACGGTCGATGTGCACAGTCACGCGGCTCATACCCACCTCCGGACTTCCATCTCGGCGATGGGCCGCTCGGTCTTGATCGCCTCCAGTTGCGCGGCCTGAAGAATGTGATTCATGCTCACGGGCTGGCCTTCGTCGGCAGCAAGAAAGGCTGCGTTCAAAGCGATATTGTGAATATTGCCGCCCGTCATATTCAAGGTGGCCAGGCGCGCCGCATCGAGCGCATGCGTAGGAGTCTGCGCCGGAAATATTCGCTCCCATATCTGCTGCCGCTGCACGGTATCCGGAAAAGGAAAATCAACCGTGAAACGCAGCCGCCGTTGAAAGCTCTTGTCCAGCGAAGCCTTCAGATTCGTAGTAAGAATCGCCAGTCCCTGAAAGCTTTCCATGCGCTGCAACAGATAGCCGACTTCAATGTTGGCGTAGCGGTCATGCGAATCCTTAACCTCTGCCCGCTTGCCGAACAGCGCATCAGCCTCATCAAACAGCAACAGACAGCCGCCGCTCTCAGCCGCATCAAAAACCTGTTTGAGATTTTTTTCCGTTTCGCCAATATATTTGCTGATTACTGCCGAAAGATCGATGCGATAAAGATCGAGATGAAGCTCATGGGCCAATACCTCAGCGGCCAATGTCTTGCCGGTGCCGCTCGGTCCGGCGAACAGTGCGCTCAGTCCCAGGCCGCGTCTTCCCCGCGCTGCGAATCCCCATCTCTCATAGACCGTCATGCGATTGCGCGACTGCGCCGCGATCTGCCGAAGCACCAGCTTTTGCGCCTCGGGAAGAACCAGATCTTCCCACGTAGAAACCGGAACGATCTGCTCCGCCAGTCCCTCAAGCCGAGGCCGCGAGTGAAGACGGCAGGCTTTCCATATCCGCTCCGCCAGCTTTGAAGTGCCCGCGTCGCCCTCTTCTTCCGCTGGACCAGCCGAGGCCGCGATGGAGACAATCGTTTCTGTGCTCAGGTGAAATTGTCCGGCGATCTCGCCGAGAAACTCCGCGGCGACGGAACTCCGCTCTCCCGGCACGGCGTTTCCAAGCGCATCCATCCAAAGCCGCTGCTGTGCCATCGGTGAAGGCTTGTTGATCGTATGGCTTTCCACCGCGCGGTGCAGTCGAATCGGCTCACGGCTGGCGATCAGCAGCGCGCCAGGAAGCCTTTCAGCCAGTTGACGAGCCTGCGCGCTCGGCGTCTCATGGTCCCATTGCAAAAGAAGAAGCGCAGGCAGCAACAGCCGCTCCCGCATCCAGAGATGAATGAACTGCTCCAACTCTGCCCCTGCGGTGGGCGTGTCTTCATGACGCAAAATCAGCAGACTGCGGCCGCTGCGATGCGCCAGCATCGACGCTACGCTCTCCTGGCCCAGCGCGTCGTCGCCACCGAGATGCAGTACCGCTCCAGTGTCGTCATCATCTTCTAAATCAATCCCGATTTCCGTAGCCAAACGCAAGTGATCTTCATCCATCCACTCCGGCGGAGCCTTGGCAAACAACATCTCTTCCAGTCGCGCGTCGAGGCGGTTCACGCCGGCAAGATAATTCAATACCCGCTCGTCAATGTGCAGCCCCGCGGAGGTCAGTCCGCGTCCCGGTTCCAAGTTAAGCAGCCGATAGCGGCGCAGTGGCGCGGAGGCGGAAAGTGCGCTCCAATGCGGCTCGTAAAGAGTGGACATAGCCAAAGAAAAAGTGACCACGCCATGCTGCGAACTAGCGCCTGTGCGGCCTGTCAACTCGGCACAGCGATCCGCCAAAGCCGAGTCCATCTCTACTCCCGCAACCAGCAGCAGCAACTCCCGCTCAAAGGCAGTGAGGTTGAAAATTGCCGCGAGTCTGTCGATGGCTGCTGCTTCTGCTGCGTCCTCCGAAGAATCGCCGTGCGAAGAATGTAGTCGGTTCTCGCCGCTCAAACGGTCTCGCAGCCCGGCGAAGATCTGCACCAGCTTGCGCTGATTAAACTCCTGCCACGGAGTCGAGCCTGCAACCGTCCTCTGCTCGGCGATCATGTCGTCACCGTGGGGCCGGTAAAGACCGGCGGGTTGGGAGTGTTCGTATTCCAGTTGACTCCAACAATGCTGCTAACGCCGTCCACGTTCAGGCGGCCAAGATAGCTCTGCCCGGCGGGCAGTGTGTTAGGGAATTCAAAGGTGAGCGACGTGTAACTCGTCTGACCCACAGGCAATGCCGGAGCCGTCAAGCTCGCTGACATCGAATACAGCACTCCAGGCGCGGGAGGCGCTGTCTGGCTGCTCAACGAAAGCTGAACGGTCTGTCCCTCGATAACTCCCGGCGCAATACCATTGATCGTGACCAGCACTGTCGGCGTGCCGTCCGGGTTCGGAACCAGTGTCACGGCCTGCGAAACCAGTGTGGGCGCCAGAGCCACAGTAAGCTCGTTTGTCGATTGTTGAATGATCACTTCGGCGGGCGTTGAATTGGGAGCAAGAATCTGCGCCTTCAACTGGTAGATCCCCGCCGGAATCCCATTCGGATAAGTGGTCTGAGCGCCCGGAACACACGTGAAAGAATTGGCAGTAACATTGCTCACCGGAACGGTGAATTGAATGCCCAACCGCGAATTCACCAACTCGACTTGCGTAACACTGGAGAGAAATTCACCTGTGACCGTGACTTCATCGGTGAGTGAAAACGCAGGCTGGTTGTTGGGCGGTTGCGCCTCAAGTATCTGCGCCGGCTGCGAGACCACAGCCTGAAGCTGCCGATACAGCACCGGCAGCGCCAGCGAAACATTTTGCTGCGGCTGCATCAGAACCACCGAAACCTGAAAAGGAAATGTAGGGCGATAGTCGGCCTTGAGCGCGGTCCACAGCCAAGCCATCTCTTCCCGGCCCAGAGTTGCCGGAATGATCTTGATCATCTCGAACTGGTCTGCCAGGCCGCAGTTCGACAACGCCGCGCTGAGGTTATTACCCCCGGGCAGATTGTTCAGTGCATAACTTACGTCTCCGCGCGCAATGATTGGGTTTTGATGAAACATCATCAGCGCATAGCCTAGCAACCCTTCGGCTTGCCAATCGGCAGTGCCATAAACCGTCAGAAGATAATGCAGATCGAGCGCCAGCGGCGGGCTTTGGCGAAGAGTAATTCCGTCAGCAGACAGCGAGGGCAGCGACACATTGCGATAAGCCGGGTTATAAGTGACCTGATGCATGAAAAGATTGACTTGATTTTCTGTCGCCGTAAGATTCGAAAATTTGTTCTGCACCAGATCCGGCGCCTGCGCGCTCACCGTGATGGTGCCGCCAAACATCGCCGACAGATTACTGTACATATTGTTCAAATAAAACTGCAGAACAGCCGAAACTCCAGCGATGGCCAGTGCATTGCTCATCTGGACCTCCCGTTCGAGCGGCTGAGATATTCGTCGAGTGACTGCCCCCTGCGAACAGTAGCGGCAGCGGGACGCTCAGCTGGCGGAGGCACGGCAATGACTTCAATGCGGCCAATGTGAATCTGAATGTCCTCGGCTCCAGACTTACTCTGCGCATTACGCTGCGAGCCAGCCTCGTTTGCCGAAACTCTGCGCGAGGCGATCTGCAACGCCGGAGCAGTTGTTGCTGGCTCGCTCAGGCGTGGAGCATCGGCCGGTTGCGATCGCAGGGGCGTACCCGCCACGATGACAGGTTCGTAAACCCAGCCGCGCGACGGCCTTGCCGCGCCGTCATATCCTGCCGCACTCTCATCGAGATTTTTTTCAGAATGCGCTTCAGCCGCAGTTTCGCTCACCGGCTGAAAAGCAGGAAGCCGCCCCAACAGCGGCTGAAACGTGCCGCTCTCCAAAAAATTCAAAGCGGGATATTCGAGGCGGGAAGAATCCCTCTGCCGCGGCAAACGCTCCGCGGTATTTTGCACAGAACTCATTTCTTGCGTTTTTTCGGACCGCATAGGCGATTCACCATAACGGTCGTCAGGTAAAGACGCTGCGCGCGAGTGACGCGATGCTGACTCAAATCCATCTGACTGGCCCTTCGCTCTCGGCCCGGCCTGCTGAAGCAAGACCTCCGTCTGCATCTCGACAGGAAATTGAAATCCCGGAGCCTCGTCGCGCCGAGCGGCAGCATAGATCGAATCCACAACGGGATGAAGGCGCGGTCGCCTGGCAATCGCCGCGCCGGTAACGCGTTGCAGAAAGCCGCTCATGCTTCCACCTGCTTCAGATAAAAGTTGCGCCGCCGCGCGCTCAACGCAAGAATCTCCGCTTCGCTCCAGCCATAGGCGCTGGCCAGCGTATGCACATCCAACAAAAGCCGCCGCGCACGGCCTTCCAGTTCCGACCAGAAAAACGAGGCAAGATCCAGAGATTCTTCAAACGACTCTTCGCAAACCGGGCACTGAAAATCCAGCAGTATCTCCGCCAGAGGATCAGCCTGCGCAAGACGGCTGCCAATCAGCTCAAGCTCCTCTTCACTCCATCCCATAGACCCCGCGTCGACTTCCGCAGCCTCTTGCGGAACCCTGCACAGATTCAGCAGTTGCGCGGCCGCATCCCTTTCCTCGCACTCAACCGCAACCCGCGCCAAATCGCGGCTTGTGGGCAAGCGAAAGCTCAGGCCACGCACCGACACTACAGCCGCGGGATCGTCCAGTGTTGTCTGCGCCATCGCCTTTCCGTCCGCCGCGAATTCCAGTTTTTCGCCGCATTGGCGGCAACTCGTCCAGCCGCTCAACTTCGTGCCAAAAGTGGCGCAGTACAACTCAGCGAGCGCACGGTTGCGCCGCCCCAGCGGCCAGTCGGCAACGCTCTCGTCACGAGTCTCCGGAAATGCGGCTTGCACCGCGAGCAGCCCTTGATCGATCGGATGAAGCTCCTGGCCGCTCTCCCACAAGGCGAGACAATCAACTTGGGTTAGAGCGCGCATATTAGGTTGCCAGAATGCTCAGGGTTGGCTCAACAGGTTCGGTCACGCTGGTGTCGCGCTCCCAGCCCTCATTCTCCAGTTTGATGTGCTCAATCGCGATAGCATTGGCGTTGGCGTCGAGATCCGGCATCGCCTGGTATTCAGAAACCCAGCAGCGATAAATCTTGTACGCCATCACTAACTGGCCGGCTTCGTTGTAAAACTCAAGGTAGATATCCTTGCGAAAATTCGCCAGCGATACTTCGGATCCAAGACCCGCGCCAAAGTTCCACACCAGTGCGGCCCAGTTATGAAAATTCATGTCCTGAGTTAGTCCGCGATCCAAAGAAATCGCGTCGTATTTATTTCTCCCTGGTGACTTATGATCCGTCGATGGGTCGCCGCCGCTGCGATGTGAAACTACTTCGGTGGTGCGCTTCAGCGCGCTCATCTTGCTGACTCCGGCAACGTACTGTCCGTCCCACTTCAAACGAAACTTGAAGTTCTTGTACGCATCCAGACGCGAGGGATTTGCGGGGAAAATTGCCATCTTCAATCTCCTTGAAAGTCGAATCTGCGCCGCTTATGAAGCCTGCGCGATGATTTGTTGAATCTGAATCACGACAAACTCCGCCGGATACAACGGCGCAAAGCCGACCAGAATATTCACGACTCCCAGCGCAATGCTGGCCGGTGGATTGTTCTCCGCGTCGCACTTGACGAAATATGCCTGCTGCGGTGTGCTGCCCGCGAATGCTCCCTGCAAAAAAAGCCCTTGCAAGAATGTGCCAACATTCATCCGCACCTGGCCCCAGAGAGTCTCGTCATTCGGTTCAAAAACCACCCATTGCGTACCGTCGAAGAGGCTCGATTCCAGAAACAGCGCGAGGCGGCGGATCGGCACATACTTCCATTGCGAACCGGCCTGATCGTTTCCAGCCAGCGTGCGAGCGCCCCAAACCACATCGCCGTAAACTTTGAATTGGCGATTGCAGTTGACTGCCTGAGGGTTCAGCGTGCCATTCTCCTCGTCGGTCAGAACGTATTGCAGCCCGGTGTTTCCGGTAAAGCTCGCGTTAATGCCGGCCGGCGCCTTCCAAACACCGCGGCTCGCATCGGTGGACGCGTAGATGCCCGCCACAAATCCGCATGGCGGAAAGAGCGTCGGACGGTTGCCCACCAACGGGTCCGGCGCTTGAATCCACGGGAAGTAGAACGCCGAGTTGGTTGCGTATTCACCGGTGATGCTGCCGCTGCCCGGCGGGGTGCCCACCGGCCCGGTCTGCATCAACCCGGAGATCGTAGCCAGTTGCGGTGAATCCACAATAAAGAACGCCCGCTTGCTAAAGCAGTATTTCTGCAGGTCTGAAACTGTGGCCGCATCCGTCTCTCCCGGAACGCAGAGCAGATTGAAAATGTCCACGCGATCCAGCAAATTGATGCCAGCGTTATTGTTCGAAATTGAAAGCAGCGCAAGCTCGAAGTTCTGGTCCGTCGGCGTCAACACCGTTCCATCCGCGCCACCGCTGAATGCCACCGGAGCTGTTGTAGCAGCCGGTGCAGCCGTCGGAATTACATTGAGCCCGGTCGCCGGATTCATGAACGTGATGTAATTCGAATCGTTATTGATCACCGTCACTACATAATTCGGGTCCGTCGGCAAAACCGAAAGATTCACATAACTTTCCAGTGTCGACAATTGCCCCGTCGCGCCCTTCTGCTGCAACAGCAGGTTGAAGCGATTGGTAGTGGACGCCGGAACAGCGCTGATGCTGAGGTAAAGGTTGTTGGCCCAGATGCCGGGGTTGGCGGCAAACAGCGTCAATGCGCCGCCCGCCGTCGCCGAGGCTGCTACCACGCCCGGTCCGGCAATCGAAATCAGCGCCGAGTTCGAACTCTTCCAAAGAGCCGTGCCCGTCACCACTGTCGTGCTTCCATCGGAGTTCGTCACCGTTGCCACCAGCGAGAGATTCTGCCCCGGCGCGATTGAGGTCGTTCCTGACGGCGTGGTCGTGATCACCATCGATTCAGGAATCGCCGGCGTGATCGTCACTGTCGCAGTGGAGCTGATACCCATCCACGAGGCCGTGATGGTTGCAGTCCCCGCTGTTACGCCCGTGACCAGCCCGGTCGAAGAGACTGTGGCATCCGCATCGGAAGAACTCCAGGTTGCATAGCCCGTCATGTTCACAAAGCTGCCGTCATCAAAGGTGCCGGTCACCGTCAACTGCTGAGTCAGTCCAGCCGCCAGACTGAGCGTATTCGGAGTCACGTTAATCGCCGTCAAATGACCTGGGCTAACTGTGAGATTGGTCGAAGCCACAATCGGCGCGGCCGGCGCAGTCGGAGTGTAAGTCGCCGTAATCGTCGTCGTGCCGGTGGTGAGAACCGTCAGTGCTCCAGTGCCGGCGTTGACCGTAGCCACGGCCGGATTACTCGATGCCCAGACCACCGTTGGAGTCGGTCCGGCGGCACCGTTGGACAGTATGCTTGATGCTGTAAAGCTGGCCGGCTCCGCCTCTGAGCCTTCCAGATCCGCCGGCAATGGCACCGTTGCATTCGCCGGAGCGATAGCGATCGTCGTCACTTCGGCGGCGGCAACTACCAGCGCAGAAGTCGTTGCAGTGGGCGCGGGCGAAGGCAGGGTCCATGCAGTCGGGAAGGCGGCGGAGAGCGTGGTTCCAGCATTGGCTGCCAACGCCACAAACTCTCCCGCAACCAGCGGAATCGTCGCGCTGCTCGTGAACGTGACCACACCGGCCACGGCGCAAGAGAAAGCCGCAATCGAGGTAATATTCGGTTTCGATCCGTCGGAGTAATTCGCGGTCGCGGCCAGTTTCACCGTCTGTCCAACCACTGCCGTGACCGATGCCGGCGTGACACTGATCGAACTGATGGTGGCAGGCGTGACTGAGAGCGGAATGCTCCCTGAGATGATTCCAGAGGTCGCCGTGATCGTGGCGACACCGGCGGTTGTCCCCGCGGTTACTATCCCCGAAGGCGAAACGGCCAGAATACTGGGATTGCTGGAAGTCCAACTCGCACCAGCGATCGAGGACGTGCTGCCGTCCGAGTTATTGCCCGTAGCCGTCAGAGCCAGAGTGGCGTTCATCGGCAGAGGAGGCAGTTGCAGCGAGCTTCCCGCGGCAGGGGCTGAAATCCCCGCCGGCAAAACCGTAACGCTTTGTAAAACCGGTGTGCCCACTCCCAATGTGATAGCAGCCGACAATGCGCCCGAAGCAGCCGTGATCGCAGCGCTCCCGTAGCCGGCGCCCGCGGCGAGCGCCGTGGCGCAGGGCACCGGGCTATTTGTTCCGCCCGAGATGCTGCCATCCCACACCAGCCGAATGACGTAACACTGATCACCGCCATTGGCAAAAAATTGATTGACCGCATAACCCAGCCAACTGCGTGAGTCCAGCCCGCCATATTGCGTCTGAAAGTCAGACCAGCTCTGCACCAGCACGGCTTCGGTAACTGGCCCCTGAGGAGCCCAGCCGACGAAAGCCCCAATCGAAGTAGCAACGCCCGTGATGGTGTGCTGACCGCTCGATAACTCTTCAATATAGACACCTGGGTAAGTGAATGACGCCATAACATCAACCTCCGTCAAAATTGGCCAAGGGGCACCCCGGCTGCTGAGTGGTTACATATTCTCGTCAATCGGCGGCAACTCAAAGAGCAGCCGCAATCAATGAGAGCTGTTGGTCATGCCATTTTTGAAAGTGCGTTTCAAAGCAAAACATAGGGTGAATGAATGCGGGCGCAACTCCAGCTTCGCTCCGATAGCGGAACGGGTTGTGGCCAGATTCAATGCATCCATTGCGGAAGAAAAATCAGTCAGACAGGGAAGCCTGAGTCACGACTACAAAAAGAGATCGGCTGGTCCGCACAAATTCTTGACCTTATGCGGAAACCTTTGGATTACCTCGCAACAACTCTTGGGAATACGGGGAATCTCTCTTAGGGTCGGATATTAGCTATAGATGACGTGCGGTGTCAACCATATTTTTTCCGCCGCAAAAAATGAGACGGAATCTCAGGCCCCATCTACAAATCTGGGTGCCCATCCATTCCCACGTTTTTTGTGGGAATGGATGGGATGCCACGAAAGTCGGCCATAGCATCTTTCGAACTGCCCTGGTGATGAACCGGCGCGTGAACGGAATTCAGACTCCCGCTCACCGCGCCTGCTCCATGACGAACGGCGACAAAACTTCTTCCCGGAACTGACGGGAATCCCATGGAATCACCCCCCGTCATCCATCCCAGACAACACCCAAGCCAAAAAAGATTTGGAAAAATGGATAGAAGTGGTCCGAATTGACCATTCTTATTTGGAAATGAGGCGTACAGTCCAGCCAGTGCTTCCCTTTTCTTTCCCAGACCATGAGAAAAGCCCCTCATTCGTGAGGGGCTTTTGAGCCGGGCGCTTCACCCGCGCCGTCCAGACTTACCGGAAACAAAGAAACAAGATCATCACCAGCAGCACCCCGAACCAGACTGCGAACCAAATCTGATACGCGCGACTCACCGTGATCCACATACTCGACGCACGAAACGGCGTTGCCCAACTCCCCACAGGACGCAAGTCGCGGCCCATCTCTGTCAACTGCCGTATTCCGCGGAACGCCATGAAGATGCAACTTCCGCCAAGCGCCAGGGCTGCTCCCCTCACGAACCATTGCAGACCGGGTTCCATTCTGGCCAGGGACCGGGTGTGCCGCAGCGCTATGCTAAGCAGGACAAACACGAGAAACCAGCTCAGAACGTTCACCACGCGAATCCAAGTGCGTCTCTCAGCATCCTGATACCGATAGTGCTCCGCGGTGCGCTCGGCCGGAAGAGGATAGCTGAAACGAATGAGCGCGATCTTGCAAGTAAGCAAGCCCAGAACGAACCAAATAAGGTACAACAGGTACAGCCATTTGATGCGTGTTTCGCCAGCGCTCAGCAGCAGCCACCAACTCACGGCAACCATTGCGAACATCAGTGCTTCGAGCGGCCACGAAATGTAATCGCCGAGACGCCGAGATTCGAGTGCCAGGGCTACCGGACGGACCGGCGGGTTGGCCCCAAGCTTGCGGCGCGTCCAGGCTGTAAATATCAAAATGGTTGCCACATACAAAAGAGCCCAGGCCCCGCAGCATAACGGTGTCAAATCCCACCGCCTCAAAGCGATGGCGGTTCCCAAAGCCACACCGAGAACAAGGTGCAACGCCACCTGTATAGCTTGATAGCTTTTCAACCAGGTTCTTCCCGGCCCGTCATAAAAGCCCGTAGGAACCTCGCATCCCATGAAGAACTCCGGCCCATTCCGCAGAGGGTACTTCCAGGTGAACTTGACCAAACTGTAGGTAAGAGAGATGACGACAAGAGCCGTGCTGAGACCAAGCATTTCGATTTCCGTTGGCGCATTCATTGAGCGCCTCCTTTCTGTTGCACGAGCGCGAGTTGCTGGTGAACGGCCTCTTCGATCTCATGCTCTGTGAGTCCTGCCAGAATCAACTGCGTCAGCACTGTGCGCAATGGCTGGTAGAGTTCGGTCTTGTCCACCGGACGAGGAGTTCGCGACGTGATCACCGCGCCGGCCCCATGACGAACGGTAACGAAACCCTCGTCCTGGAGCTGGCGGTAGGCGACCGCGACGGTATTCAGGTTGACGCCCAGATCGCCGGCCACCTGCCGCACCGAGGGCAGCGTGACCCCCTCGCGAAGATCGCCGCCGGCAATCAAAGACTTGATTCCATCCGTGATCTGCTGGTAGATAGGGCGCTTGTCGTTGGCTTGAAGAGTAAGAAACATAGTCATCTCCAACTGTCAGCTGTATGTATACTGCATACAGTCAAAAGAGTCAAGCCCCAAGAATAAATTTTCTAAAGAGAATTTAACTGCAATAAAATCAAATATTTAGATTTACTTTCTCCGAACATATCAGGAAGTTTCCGGCAATAATATGCTTGGCTGACTGTAGAACAAGTCGATTAACCTGGCACTTTACTTTCGGATCTATTTGTGAGAATCTTTCGGCAATGAGTGTAGCCGTGCTTTGCAATCTCTCTGACGGAGTGATTATTGGAGTCGATAGCGCCTTGTCGGTTTGGGGTGGCAACGGAGTTCAGAAGGTCTTTGAAGACGGAGAAAAACTCTTTCAGTTAGACAAACGAATTGGAATCGCCGCTTTTGGCCTCGCAGGTTTGGCCGGGCGCAGTATTGGAAGTTTCTTATATGAGTTCGAGCAGACTCATGATGATCTAGGCGCACAGACTATAGAGCAAATTGTTGAGAGCCTGAGAGCCTTTTTCTTAGCCGAGTACATAAAATACGCAGAACTCGTGTACGAAAAACCTTTCGATCAAATTGATACTTCGCTTACGAGTCTTGGTATCCTCGTAGCGGGGTATTCTCCGAAATCTTTCCTTTCAGAGGCTTGGGAAATCAGAGTACCCGACAATAAAGAACCTGGATCGGCCAGGCAGGTGTACAAGCCGGGAGACTACGGTCTAGCATGGTTTGCTATGAGCGAACCAATAGAACGATATCTTTATGGCATTTCAATTGCAGGGTTAACGGAGATTGCAGATTATGTCGCGCAACTTCTTGCAAGGCCGTTAACACAAGGAGAAACTGACAAGTTGTTGGAAATTCGACGTAATCAAGGCTATACGGTAATGACGGATTCAATGCCGATTAAGACTGGTGTCGATTACGTCAGGTTCTTGGTCGATTACGTGATTACGCACTATCGATTCACACAATCTCATTCGATTGTCGGAGGGAAGTCGAAAATCGGCGTAATAACGTACAGGAAAGAAGACTTTCACATCATGGAGTAGAGTATGAAAATGGAAGAGACCCCCAAGACGCTTCCTGAGACCGTGCGCGAGGAAGAGCGGAAGAAGGAAGAGGCCGTTCCGCCTACGATGAGCGGTAAGCTTCCATCCCCGTTCACAGAGATGCGCCAGAAATCAGACGCATCTTCTCGGACGGAGCAGAGGAATACTGACATCGAAAACACTCGTCAGGAATTCCATGCGTTAGTGAATCGAGCCGTCAACAGGTCCGCTATCCGATTTGCATCAGTAAAGAGGCAGGCAATTATCTCCTAGCGTCAGATAGCTATTTCTACCTGTTGTCCACAACCGAGACAGCTGCAAAGGCTAGCGTCCCTTGCGTTCCTGTCCGAAGTGGCAGTTGTGTGCTTTGGGGGAGTCGAGACCTTGAAGGCACGTGTGCCAAAGACCACAACCGACAAAAAAGTCAGAGCAATCGCAGAAAGGAATGTTTTGCAGATTGATTCCGGCATCTCTGCTACCTTGTACTCAGGTCGGCCCTCCAGCAAAGGGCCGATCGAACTTACCAAAAAGTACCCCCCCCACCCCCCCTATGTTTATTATCAAAACCTTGCAGGTAATTTTCTCGACAACCCCATGAAACACCGACTCAAGCATTAACCTACTCATAATGAGCAATATACGAGGAATAAATCTCAGGCCGAAGGGGGCGGCGAACAGAACAGGTAACCATCGCCGAACCGTAAGGCTCACTGTCTGAAGCACCAGGAAGGTGATTGGCCGCGCCGCAGATGCTTCGTTGTCCAGAATGGGCGCGATGTGTTCTACTTCTGCCAACTGATATGGCAGACTCTGAATCGTTTCTAAATCGCTGGCAATCGGCTGGCGTCCTGGATGCGGAGGCCGCACGCCGCATTCGCGCCTGGGAAGCTGAGCAGAAAAAACCCGCTGGCTTGCGCTGGCAGGTGATCGTCGTGTTGATTCTGGGAGCCATTCTGCTGGCTTGCGGAGTGGCGCTCTTTGTCTCGGCGCACTGGGACAAGATCAGCCCTGAAGCGCGATTGGCCGTGGTGCTGGCCATGGTCAGCGTCTTTCACCTGGGCGGAGCGTGGGCTCGCGAGCGCTTCCGAGGGCTTTCGACGGCTCTGCACGCCGTGGGAACCATCTCGACCGGCGCGGCCATCGCGCTCGTCGGTCAGATCTTCAACATTCAGGAGCACTGGCCGGCAGCGGTTCTGATGTGGGCCTTGGCCGCAGCAGCCGGCTGGATGCTGCTTCGCGACGAAGCGCAACAAACGCTCACGTTGCTGCTCTGTCCGGCTTGGATACTCTCCGAGTTTATCTATTACGCTGAAAGACACATTGGCGAAGAAGTCTACATTGGCCGCTTCCTGATCGTCTGGGCGGTTCTTTACTTGACTTTCTTTATCGGTTCCAGGCGCAAAGTTCTCTGGGGCATTCTATTCGCTGTTGCGGCTATTAATTCCATTACCGGCGTTGTCCTTCTGCTCGATGGCTGGCGCTCGTGGGGCGACCACACGTACTTGCCTCTCGGTCTTCGCACTTGGGGTTGGGTGGACATCGCCGCAATTCCGCTGCTCTTCGCGGTCTTCAAGTTCAAGAAGAGCGTGCTTCCCGTGACCGTCGCGATTGTCTTCTCGATTGCACTGCCTTGGTGCCAACGAATCGAGCATGAAAGTCACGACATATTTACGCGCGACGAGCCGAACCTCGCCGCTCACGCACTGGTTGCTGCCTTCTGCGTCTTCATCATCTGGTGGGGCGTGCGGCAGGTTTCGCAGGCGCTGGTCAACCTGGGCATCGTTGGCTTTGCCATCACGGTGGGCTGGTTTTACTTCAGCGACATCTTCGATAAGTTGGATCGCTCGCTGGGGCTGATCGGCCTGGGTATTCTCTTCCTCGCCGGCGGATGGGTTCTCGAAAAAACCCGGCGCAATCTGGTCGGCGGCATGAAGAAAGCCGACGTTTCTGTTGAGGAGGCTCTATGAAAATCTCCAAAACCTCCATCGTTTTGCTAGTGATTCAGTTGGCGCTGGTGTTGTCGATTGCGGCCAAGTATCTCTATCAGCGCTCAACCTGCCCACGCGTTTGGACGCGCACAGCAGCCTACGACCCAAACATGATCATGCGCGGCCGCTACCTGAGTCTGCAACTGGCTGTGGATGGCTGCCAAAGCACGCTGCCCAGCGCCTTGCACGCCATCTTCCCACGCAACAGCGACGGCACAACCCGGTCCAACGGCTTCACCGTCACCAATGAGTCTCCGCTTTACTTCCGCGCCAAACTTAAGGTAGAAAACAACAAGCTGGTGGCGATTCGAATTCCCGAGGCTGATCAGACTTCGAAGGGCGAGAACGTGACGGCGATGCCGGGGGCCTCCTGCGACGCACTGCGACTTGACGAGCCGGTTGATTTTTACATCGCCGAGCACGCCGTGGATCCGACTGCGCTGCATGCCGGCCAGGAGTTGTGGATTGAAGTCACCGTCCCGCCCAAAGGCCCGCCCCGGCCACTTCAATTGGCGCTCAAGCAAGATGGCGCATGGAAGCCGCTGGCCTTTCAGTAGAGCAGTGAGGTTCAGGTGCTTTTCGTGGCCCGTTACTCGACTTCCAGCACCAGGCACTTGAGGTACTCGGTCTCCGGCAGATTCAGCACGACCGGGTGGTCGGGCGCGGCTCCACGTCGCTCGAGGAGCCGCACGCGACGGTGCGCGTCGGCTGCGGCTGAGGCCACGCTGGCTTCGAGTTCGGTCCAGCCGACGTGATGGGAGCAGGAGCAGGTAATCAGCAGGCCGCCCGGGCGCATCATCTTCAGCGCTCGCAAATTCATTTCCTTGTAGCCGCGCAGCGCGCCCTCGACGGCCCGCACGCTCTTGGCGAAGGCGGGCGGATCGAGCACGATGGCGTCGAAGCTCTGGCCAGCGTCCGACCAGTCGCGAAGAATCTGGAAGGCATCGCCCTCCACCCAATCCACTTTTGCGGTGAGCCGCGAGCGATTGGCCGCGAAGTTTTGCTCCGCCACTTCGAGCGATGCGCGGGAGGCGTCAATGCCCGTAACCTGTGCGCAGACCTGGGCCAGATGCAGCGCAAAGCCGCCCTGGTAGCAGCAAACGTCAAGTGCGCGTCCGCCGCCATCGCGGCTGGCCAAGCCCAGCTTGCGCGCCCATTCGGCGGCGGCGGCGTAGTTGGCTCGCTGATCGAGGAATGCGCCCGTCTTCTGCCCGGAGCCGGCGTCGAAATGAAAGCTCAGGCCGTTAAGCCTGAATTGTGTGCTGGTGAGAGCCGAGCCTTCTGCCACGAACAGAGGTTCGGAGCTTGGCGCGGCCAACCCTTCCAACTCGCGCACGCGCGGATCGGGCCGTTCCAGGATGGTGGACGGATTGAGCGCTTCGCGGAGAATGCGAACGCAACTCTCACGGACTGCTGGATTATCGAGGCCTTTGGCGAGCAACTGCAGAATCACCAAGTCGCCGTATTTGTCTGCGATGAGGCCTGGAATCTCATCGGCCTCGCTGAAGCACAAGCGGCAGGCGTCGGTCTGCTCGTCGAGCAACGGTTTGCGCCGCTGGATCGCTACAAGCAGGCGAGCTTCGAGCAGCTTGAGCCATTGTGCCTGATCGATGGCCGCGCGCGAAACCAGGCGCAGCGCTATCTGCGAGGTCGGACTATAAAGCGCGGTGCCGAGAAGTAGCCCGCGGCTGTCGGCTACTGGCACGAGCGCTGGAGATTCACCGGCGAGCAATTCAACCGACTCAATATCAGACGCGTACACCCACAAATGTCCCGCGCGCAGCCGATCTGCGGCACGGCGGTTGATTTTGGCGCCGAGCAGTGTTGGCCGCTTCTCGTGAGGCCGTTCAATCGGTGCGGAATTCCTGGTGGTTTTGGGCCCTTTTTGGCTCGTAGCAGGTCGTGCGGTGCGCGGCTTGGTCATTATGGCCCTCATCTGCCATTATCCCAGCTTTCAAAGCGGTGCAGTTGGGAGCAGACTATTTGCCAAGCAATTGCATAAGATATTTTTCTCTGTGAGAAGGGCATCAGAGGTTATTGATTATAAGCAGGTTTAAATTATCTGCAAAAATTCCTGTCAAATCAAAAATATTGGAGGGGGGGTGGGGGGGCAAAAAAGTTGTCAGTTGACAGTTGTCAGTTATCAGCAAAAGCGCCCGCCGTTGGTCATGGTTCATTCCTTTATTGTGCGCGCACCACGCGGAATAATCTGCAAACCATCGGTCGGCAGGGCGTCCATCTATCATCAATAGGTATGCGTTTCGAGATCGTCACAATCTTTCCGGAGTTCTTCTCGAGCTTTTTCGAGAACGGGATTCTGCGCCGTGCGCTGGCCGAGGAACTGGTCACGGTGGGGGTGCACGATCTGCGGGCTTTTACCCATGACCGGCATCGCACCGTGGATGATCGTCCCTTTGGCGGCGGCGAGGGGATGGTGTTGAAGCCCGAGCCACTGGCTGAGGCGCTGGCTTCGCTGGGGATTCAGCCGAAAGTGGAGCTATCGGCAGGTGAACTGCGCGACGCGTATGCCTCAGGGGCCAAAGCCCCGACCTACCAGCCGATGCCGAGTCTCGAAGCTGGTGCTTCACCGTCCGATGAGTTCGCACCGCCGCGCACGCGGGTGATCCTGCTTTCGGCACAGGGGCGGCCATTTACTCAGGCCATGGCGCGAGAGTTGGCCACATTAGACCGCGTGGTGCTGATTTGCGGGCGCTATGAGGGCGTGGATGAGCGCGTCAACCAGCTCTATTGCGACATGGAGTTGTCGATTGGCGACTATGTGCTGAGCGGGGGCGAGCTGGCCGCTGCCGTGGTGGTGGATGCGACGATGCGGCTGATTCCCGGCGTGCTGGGTAACGAGGCCTCGGGAGAGTTTGAGAGCTTTGGCGTGGCTGACGCGGAGATTGCGACTACAGAGGACGGAGTTCCGCGCTCGCAGCATGGCGCCGGCGGCCTGCTCGACTATCCGCATTACACGCGGCCCGCGGAGTTTGGCGGCCTGCGCGCGCCGGAGGTGCTGATGAATGGCGACCACGCCGAGATTCGCCGCTGGCGGCGCGAACAGCAGTTACGCAAGACCCTGGCCAATCGGCCGGATTTGCTGGAGGGCGCAGTACTCAGCAAGGAGGATTGCAAGCTGCTGAATGCGATTCGAAATGAGGTCTGATCGAGAGTAGACGGTGGTCAGCAGTTAGAGAATTGCTGGTTGAGGTTTCTGGTCTCCCATTTGGAAAACCCAGAGATAAGGTTTCCAACTTTGTTAGTCAGACCTGTGTTATCCGCCCGGAATAGAAGCAGCGCCGTGAATAGCTTATACCTACTGCAGAGATACAAGGAGGAGGACGATCACTGATCCAAAGGCTAAAGGTATCAGCGTGAGCTTCGTCCAGAAGCAGACATATACAGCCCTGTACATGAAGCTTTTTGTGGGATACGGCTTGCTTTCAAGCTTCTCCCTTTCCATTTCAAGCTTGAGCTTGTCAGATACTATAAAGCTGAAAACGAAGTGCATCAAATCGATAAATAAAGCGGAGGCAGCAACGAACGCAGTCAAAATGATCCACTTCGAATGCCCCTTGCACACGGCCTGGGCAAATCCTTTGTCAGCCGTCAGCAACCCCCAGCAAAATACAAGTATGCCGACTCCGCTACCTCGCAGATAGTCCGAGAGACGCTGGCATACATCGTTTCTCCACTTGACTACATCCGCATAGCCTGCGTGGGTAGAAACCAGAACGCCGGAGGGCTTGCTGTCTGGATTTATTGAACAAGCGTCTGTATTTGCATTACCCATGAAGAGAGCGGTCAATCCTTGCACGGGGCTTCGGCTGAGGCGTGGGCATCGGCGGTGGACCGCCTTTTGAAATGAGAGACAGAATCATGAGTCAACCTCACATGACATATTTACGATGAATTATCCGGGATCGGTTGTTGGGTGTCAACGGAAAACGGGAAGCTATATCTTCACAAAACTACAGAGCTTTCCCCGGTGCATTCAACTCAACCAGCCCTTCGGGCAAAGCCATCTCCACGCGCTTTGCAGCGAGATCGACGTTCCGCAGATAGCTTTTGGCAAAGGGAACGAGAACCTCTCCCGCCGCGCCGCGCACCACCAGTAGCGCGACCGGCCCCGAATTCCGGTCGACTTCCTCGATTTCGCCGACGATCACAGGCTCGGTCTGGGCCACGTCCACCAGCGTGCAACCAATCAGGTCGCCGGTATAGAACTCGTCTTCGCCGAGCGCGGCCCGCTGGGCAAGCGGAATGGCAACGATCAGCCCATTGAGGGTTTCGGCGGCTGAGATTGAATCCACTCCGGCAAAGTGCAGCACCACGCCGCCTTTGTGTAGCCAATGGTCTGCCAGCTCCACTTCGCGCGGGAATTGTCCCCCAGGGGCTAAAGGCCGTGTATTTTTTGTAGAATTTGCGGCACGACTGAAGTCGTGCCCTGACGCTTGGTGTGTTTGCGGCACAATCGAGGTTGCGCCCTGAGACTTCAGGCCGATCTGGCTGGACTTTTCGGCAGCCGAGGCGTTCAGCAGCCAGAGCCGCTTTCGTTCCGAAAATTTCTCGGGGAAATCGGTGAGGACATCGGCGAAGACCTCGCCTTTGCGTCCCTGCGGGCGGCGAATCCGAGCCAGCCAAACCCAGTCTTCAGGCGCGGTCATCTCTGCCTCCGAAGGGCGGCAGGATGGATTGGCAGCGGTCATTGGTGAAGGTCTTGCCGGCGTCGGCGGCGAGGCCATTCATCCGTTCTTCGATTGACCGCGGCTGACTTCTCCGCGGGATATCGCTCGTGACCGACCGAAAGTGCATAGAGTGATTATAACTCGGATGAGCGAAGAATGAGCGAACATTCGAAAACCCGAGGAGCAGAATTGAGCGGACTCGCCGCCGCTGTTAGCATGGGCACATGAGTTCGATCAGTCGTCGTGAAATGCTCAAGCTGGGGTCGGCGGGGTCGCTGGCTTCGTTGGCAGACGGCGTGCCCGCGATGGTGACGGGAGCCTTTGCCAAAGCAGCCTATGCAGCGGTTCCCAGGTGGGATGTCTTCGAAGTGACTCTTCAGGGTCCTTCGACCGGAAACCCGTTTACCGAGGTTGAGGTATCGGCCACTTTTGCTCTGGAGCATCGAAGCATCCGGGTTGACGGCTTTTACGACGGGTTCGGAAGCTATAAGCTCCGATTTATGCCGGATGCCGAGGGCGAATGGAGTTACACAACCAGCAGTAGTGCGGCCGCGCTCGACGGACAGACGGGAGTTTTCCATTGCGGACCGGCGTCGCCGGCGGCACACGGTCCTGTAGGAGTGCGTAATACGCACCACTTTGCCTACGCCGATGGGACGCCTTACTTTCCCTTCGGAACAACTTGTTATGCTTGGGTGCATCAGACCGAGGAGTTGCAGCGCCTGACGCTGGAGATGCTCGCCAGAGCTCCATTCAACAAGATTCGCATGTGTGTTTTTCCCAAGAGCTACACCTACAACCACAACGAGCCGCCGTTCTATCCTTTTGAACGCAGCGCGGCGGGGGTTGACGATTTTACCCGCCCTAATCCGGCGTTCTTCCGGCATCTGGAGGAGCGGATTGCGGACCTGGGCAAGTTGGGAATTGAAGTCGACCTGATCCTGTTTCATCCTTATGACCATTGGGGCTATGCGGCTATGCCGCCGGAAGCCGACGACCGGTATTTGCGGTATGTGGTGGCGCGCATCTCTGCTTACAGAAATATCTGGTGGTCGATGGCCAATGAATACGATCTGATGAAGGCTAAATCAGTGCAGGACTTCGACAGATTTTTTCATATTGTCGAACGGCACGATCCGGTTGGACACCTCCGCTCAATCCATCACTCCGGCCCCATGTATGACTACGGACATCCGTGGGTCACTCATGCCAGCCTGCAAACTCATGACTTCGAGGCGGCGCCCGAGTGGTTGAAGGCCTGGCGCAAGCCGGTGATCTACGACGAGGTGATGTACGAGGGCAATCTGGATATGCGCTGGGGAAACCTTCCTGGCGAGGAGCTCACGCGGAGATTCTGGCTGGGAGTTATGGCAGGGTGCTACGTAACGCATGGAGAGACTTATATTGATACCGATTATCCGCCGGACAAAAACGCGACGGCCACCATCGTGTGGTCAAATGGCGGAAGACTGAGGGGCAGTAGCCCGGCAAGGATTGCATTTCTGCGCGAGCTGGTGGAAGAGACCGCGGCGGCGGCAGGCCATGGCGCCGCCCGCACCGGGCTTGAGGCGGGCGCAACCCAATACTACCTCAACGCCTCAACGGTGGATTCGACCGGCAAGCAGACACAGCGAATCCTCTACTATCTGGACTACCATCAGCCCAGCACCTATGAATTCCCCCTGCCGGAGGGAAGCTATACGGCCGAGCTAATCGATCCCTGGGAGATGACGGTCACGGCGCTGCCGGGAAGCTACCACGGCAAGACGAAGTTGAAGCTAACCGGACGACCTTATCAGGCGGTTCGATTCAAGCTGATTTCAAACTAAGCTTCTTTGGCAGCGGAATGGGCCGGCGCTCTTACCATCTCAGGGTTCGTCTTCTTCCAGGATGTCGAGCGTGTAGCGGTGATGCAGCTTCATGCTCACCGCGCCCAGAATGGTGCGCACCGAACGAGCGGTACGCCCCTGCTTGCCGATCACTTTGCCCACGTCCGTGGGCGCCACGCGGAGTTTGAGAACCGTGTTGTCGTCGCGGCCCACGCTCTCCACTTCAACGGCTGCTGGCTCATCCACCAAAGCCCGCGCAATTTCACGGACCAGTTCTTCCACTTCGACCATAGTATTTTGGGTCAAGCTCTTGCCTCCCCGACCTGATGCATTTCAGGAAACGGCGACCCCAGATTCAAGACTTCATTGGTGCGTGCCAAGGAACAGCCAGCACCCGTCGCCGCCAGTTATTAAAGTGCACGCCAGTTCTCGGACGGCCAGCGCACTCCGTCAGGGGGAGGAACGAAAATCAGGCCGCTACGGCTTCAGCAACCGGTGCGGGGTTCTTGGTCACCAACTTCTCGACGATGGGCGACAGTTGCGCGCCGACGCTGCGCCAATAGGCGATGCGCTCGTGCTTCAGATCGATTGTGGCTGGGTTAGTACGCGGGTTATAGGTGCCGACGACCTCAATTGAACGGCCATTGCGGGCGCGGTCCTTCTCGATGGCCACAATACGGTAACAGGGCTGCTTGCGGGCGCCAAAACGCGCCAAACGAATCATCACCACGGGGGTACGGTTCCTTTCGACTTCATTGCTCGGTTGCGGCTCTTGCCACCCCACGGACCAAGACCTGTCCGCGGGAACCCGATTGCGGTTTTCTGGCTGACGGCGACTCGCTCGCTAGCGCGTCCCGCCTCTCAAGACACAACATCTAAGTATCGCCGAAAAAGGGTGGTTGAAGCAAATCCTGGGAAACCGCGGCCGGGCTGCGAGGTTCGGGCGCGGGCCGAAGTGGCAAAATAGAACTATGCCGCCAACTGCCCCGCTGTTTCTTACTCCCGCCGAAGCCCGCGTGCTGGGCGCGCTGGTTGAAAAGGAAGTGACCACACCGGAGTATTACCCGCTCTCGCTTAACGCGCTTATCAACGCGTGCAATCAGCGCTCGAATCGTGAGCCGGTGATGGAATTGGACGAGGTCGCGGTTCGTCAGGCGCTGCACGGATTGGAAGACCTGAAACTGGCTGGACGCGCGCGTTCTGCCGATGGGCGTGTGACCAAGTATGAGCACTGGCTGGGCGAGGCCTTCAACTTCAACCGCGCGGAGACGGCGCTGCTCTGCGTGTTGTTGTTGCGCGGGGCGCAGACTCCGGGCGAGTTGCGCGGGCGGACGGAACGGCTGCATAGCTTCGACGAGATCGGCGAGGTGCTGGCAGGGCTGCAAAAGCTGATGCAGCGCGAGCCTGCGCTGGTGGCCATTTTGCCGCGCCAGCCAGGAACCAAGGAGTCGCGGTACGCGCATTTGCTTTCGGGCGGCGTGGAATCGCTGTCCGCGGCGTTTGCTGCTGAGCCTACGTTCACGCGGCGTGAGGCTGGGCAAGGTGGGGAGCAGGACTCGGGCCTTCATTCAAACCACGAAGAACGGATCGCGCAACTGGAGGCGACATTTGCGGAGCTACGTCAGGAAGTCGCCGCGCTGCGGCTTAAGATCGACGATCTGTTTGGGAATTAAGTGAGTTGGCTTGCAATTGGTTCGAGTGGAGTTGGCTAATTCCGTGTTCAAAAAAGGGAAAGGTCGAAATCATGCAGAGATTCAGATCACTCGTAGCGTCTCTTGGATTCGTAATGTTATTGCCGGTAGTCCCCGCTTTAGAAGCGCAGACGCCTGCGGCACCCGCTGCTCCGTTGCCCGCGCAAATCCTCACCGCGAAGAAGGTATTTATCTCCAACGCGGGCGTCGGACTGGACCCGAAACTTTGGAGTGGAGGGCCGGTTCAACTCTATAACGAGTTTTATGCGGCCATCAAGAGTTCGGGACTCTATCAGCTCGTAGCTGCCCCAGCCGATGCAGACCTGGTTCTGCAAATCAGTTACTCTGACCCGCTGACGGATGTCGGCGGCTCAAAAGACTCGGGCGCCATTTCATCGAAAGCGTCGCAACTCCAACTGCTGCTCCTAGACCCAAAGACGAGCATCATACTGTGGACCTTCAATGAAAAGACTTCGATAGCGCATCTGCAAAAGGGACGCGACCAAGCTCTGACGGATTCAATTGGCGCGCTCGTCGGCGATTTGAAGACTCTGACGGCCCAGCCCACGGCTGCAACGAAGTAGCTGGAGTCGCCTGGTTTGCGGGCTTAAGCGCTAGATCAGCTCGTATCCCGCGAACCAATAGCCGATTTCAAAGGCCGCGGTCTCTTCGGCGTCGGAGCCGTGGATGGCGTTCTCCGACAGCGAGCCGGCAAACTTTTTGCGTATGGTTCCCTCGTCTGCGTTGGCTGGATTCGTCGCGCCCATCAACTTGCGCAGGTCGGCAATGGCGTTTTCTTTTTCGAGAACCATCAGGACCAGTGGGCCGGAAGACATGAAATCGCAGAGGCCATCGAAGAAAGGCTTGCCAGCATGAACGGCATAGAAGCCCTTGGCCTGTTCTTTAGAGATGGACTGCTTCTTGATGGCCGCAATCTGAAAGCCGGCCTTCTCGATCTCGGCCAGAATGGCCCCGGTATAACCTTTGCGGACCGCGTCCGGCTTGATGATGCTGAAGGTGCGTTGCGCCACGGGAATTGCTCCTTGATAGATTCTCTTTGACTTCATTGTAAAAGGCGAGGCGGATCAGAGCAGCCGTTAGCTATTAGCCATTAGCTGTTAGCTGTTCCTCGTTTTCCCGTCTACTTTGGTTTGCATGAATGTCAGCCCTCATGAACAAGCTAACGGCTAAGAGCTAAAAGCTAGCTTTTCCCTATCACTCGCGCCAGCGTTGCGCCAATCTCGGCGGGCGAAACAACGACATGAATGCCAGCTGCGGTCATCGCCTTCATCTTGTCGGCGGCAGTGCCCTGACCTCCGCTAATGATCGCTCCGGCGTGGCCCATGCGACGGCCGGGAGGCGCGGTCTGTCCGGCGATAAAGCCGACTACCGGCTTCTTTACGTGCTTCCTGACAAACTCAGCAGCGGCTTCTTCTGCCGTGCCGCCGATCTCGCCAATCAAGATAATAGCCTCGGTCTCGGGATCGTTATTGAAGAGGCGCAGCGCGTCGATGTGCGTGGTACCGATAATGGGGTCGCCGCCGATGCCAATCGCGGTCGATTGGCCGATGCCGCGCTGCGTGAGTTGATGCACGGCCTCATAAGTCAATGTGCCGGAGCGGGAGACAATGCCCACCGATCCCTCTTTGTGAATGCGTCCGGGCATAATGCCGATCTTGGCTTTGCCGGGCGAGATAATGCCGGGGCAGTTAGGACCGATCAGTCGCGACTTCGAGTTTTTGAGCTTGGCCCAGACCTTGATCATGTCAAGGGTGGGAATGCCTTCGGTAATGGCGACGATCAGCGGAATGCCCGCGTCCTCGGCTTCAAGAATGGCGTCGGCGGCAAAGGGCGGCGGCACAAAAATCATGGTCGCGTTGGCGCCGGTCTCGGCCACGGCATCAGCCACGGTGTTGAAGACGGGCCAGCCCGAGTGAGTTGTTCCGCCCTTGCCGGGAGTGACACCGCCGACAACCTTGGTGCCATACTCCGCGCAACTCATCGCATGGAAGGTGCCTTCTTTGCCGGTGATTCCTTGCACAATGAGGCGCGTATTCGTATCTACTAAAACAGCCATTGGGAATAGCTCCTAGCTTTTAGCTGTTAGCTCTTAGCTTTTTGACTTCGAGCTTAGTTGTTGGATGAACGCCGTTAGCATTTTAGAAATCTCATCACAGAGTGCGACAGCTTCCTTAATTGCATTTTCATTTCCCATCTCAAGTTTCCGGGCAACAACAAGCTGTGTCTGGATTTCAAATGCCGATCCCAATGAAATTCCGAGAAACTGCTTAAATTCCGCTGAGTGAAGCCTACCTCGTCCCTCTGCAATATTGCTCGCGACGGAAACGCTTGCGCAACGCAATTGCGCGGTAAGTCCGTAGGTCTCCTCTCTAGGGAACTTCTGAGTCAACTTATAGACGCACACTGTCAGATCAATTGCTCGTTGCCAAACTGTTAAATCGTGAAAATCCTGCGGCATTCTTTCCTTCCTAGTCCAAGTCTGATCGAGTTGCGCATTGGCTAAAAGCTAACAGCTAACAGCTAATAGCTAATAGCTAAAAGCTAATAGCTATTAGCTATTACTGTGCTGCTTTCACCGCTAACTCTGCCGCGTCCTTCATCGTTTCTCCCACTAAAAAATTCAACCCAGAACTTTTGAGAATCTTTCGGCCTTCTTCAACATTAGTGCCTTCGAGACGCAGAACGATGGGAACCTTGACCTTCAAGTTGCGCGCCGCGGCAACGACGCCAGTGGCCAAGCGGTCAACGCGCAGAATGCCGCCGAAGATATTAATGAAGATGGCCTTCACGTTGGCATCCGAGAGCAGGATTTCAAAGGCGTGCTCGATCTGATCTTGCGTAGCTGTGCCGCCCACGTCGAGAAAGTTGGCAGGGCTACCGCCTGCGTACTGGATGATATCCATCGTGGCCATGGCCAGGCCCGCACCGTTGACCATGCAAGCAATGGAGCCGTCGAGCTTGATGTAATTGAGCGCGTATTTGCTGGCTTCGACTTCAAGCGGATCTTCTTCGGCTGTGTCGCGCAGCGTCTTGATATCCGCGTGGCGGAAGATGGCATTGTCGTCGAAGGTAATCTTGGCATCGAGGGCGAAGAGCTTGTCATCTTTTGTCGTGATGAAGGGATTGATCTCGACCAGCGAGGCATCGGTTTCGATGAAGGCTTTGTAGAGGCTTTGGAAAAACGCTACTGCGGCGGTGATCTGCGTAGGCTTGAGTCCGAGGGCAAAGCCCAGCTTGCGTGCCTGCCACGATCCTAACCCGATAGCCGGGTCGATAGTCTCCTTGAAGATGGCTTTAGGAGTTTTCGCGGCTACCTCTTCAATCTCCATGCCGCCGGCCTGTGAGGCCATGAAAACCAGCTTGCCGGTCACTCGATCGAGAACGATGCCCAGATAAAGTTCGAGGTCGATGGAGGCGGTCTCTTCAATCAGCAACCGCTGCACCTTTTGACCTTGCGGGCCCGTCTGGTGGGTGACCAGCGTCATGCCGAGAATGTTTTTGGCGTAGAGTTCGGCCTCGTCGCGGGTACGGGCCACTTTCACGCCGCCGCCTTTGCCGCGCCCTCCGGCGTGAATCTGCGCCTTGACCACAACACCGCTTGCGCCTTCGGCAAAAAGTTTGCGAGCCACCGTCGAGGCTTCTTCAAGGGTGTTGGCCACTTCGCCTTTGGGCACGGCCACGCCATATTTTGCCAGAATCTCTTTCGCTTGATACTCATGAATCTTCAAGTGGATATCTACCTCAGCAGGATTTCAGCTTACCATTCCGAGACCTTGATTCTCATCCATACGCAAAAAAGCCCTCCAGTAATAGGAGGGCTTTCTTGGGTGTGAATTGTCAGAGCGGTGGCTTACGCTACCACTTCAATGCCCATGGAGCGGGCAGTACCTTTGATGCTCTTGATGGCCGTTTCAACCGAGGCCGCATTCAGGTCAGGCATCTTTTGCGTGGCGATCTCGCGCACCTGCTTTTCGGTGACCTTGCCGATCTTTTCCTTATTGGGTGTGCCCGAGCCCTTGGCGATCCCGGCCGCTTTCATCAATAGAACCGCGGCTGGCGGAGTCTTGGTGATGAAACTGAAGCTGCGGTCGCCATAAACCGAGATGACGACTGGAATGACCAGCCCTTCCATTTCCTTGTTCGAAGTCCGCGCGTTGAACTGCTTGCAGAACTCCATGATGTTGACCTGCGCCTGACCTAGCGCCGGGCCGACCGGAGGCGCCGGCGTAGCCTTGCCGGCAACAATCTGCAGCTTGACGTAACCCGTAATTTTCTTCGGAGGTGCCATTTTGATTCCTTCGGAATCAGCTTTTAGCTCCTAGCTTTTAGCTGCTAGCTGATCTGTCTCTGGTACATATTTTGGTGTTGCCGCTTCAACGTTTGCCTTCAACCGGTGCCCGCCAGGTGGGCTTGACCGGCTAGAAGCTGAAAGCTAATAGCTAAAAGCTGCAACTACTCAATCTTTTCCACTTTGCCGAACTCCAGTTCGACTGGGGTCGACCGTCCGAAGATCGTCACCATGACTTTCATGGTCTCGCGATCTTCGTTGATCTCATCCACCACGCCGTTGAAATTGGCAAACGGGCCGTCGGTAATGCGGACCTGCTCGTTCTTTTCAAACTTGATCTTGAGCCGCGGCTTATCCTTGGAAGTCTCAGACCGGAAGAGGATTCCACTCACTTCTTCCTCGCTCAGCGCCACCGGTTTGTCACCCGTGCCCAGAAAACCCGTCACCTTGGGCGTGTCTTTCAACACGTGCCAGAGGTCGTTATCCAGTTCCATTTCCACCAGCACGTAGCCGGGCAGGAAAACGCGCTCGATCGTGCGTTTCTTTCCGTTGACGATCTCCGTCACCGGCTCGGTGGGAATCATCACCCGGCCCACTTTATCGCGCAGCCCGAAGGCTTCAACCCGGCTGGCAATCGACTCTTTGACCTTGCGCTCAAAGCCCGAGTAGGCATGCAGGATGTACCACTTGAAGCGCTCGTTGCGCTCGGGCAGCGGCTGTGCCTGGGGGTCTGTCTGCTCGGCCTGTCCACCAGCCTGTTCGGCTTGTTCCAATTCTTCTGCCATCATGCTCTCGTTTCACGCCTGTGCGGCTACGGCTAAAATCCGCCCAGTTTGCCCAGCATCGCATGCAGGCCATACTGGAAGATCGCATCCACCACGAAGAAGTACACTCCGAAGATGAAGACCGCGATGATAACCACCGTGGTCGTGGATTTCACTTCCTTCCACGAGGGCGTGACCACCTTGCGCATCTCGGCGCGCACATCGCTCAGAAATTGGGAGAATTCTTTCCACTGTTCGACCACCCAGTCGAGAATCTTCGACACGGGATTGGCCCCCCGCCGCTTGATCTGCCGATCATCGCCATTCACTATTGCCACCTTTGTTGCCATGCTTCCCGTTCCTTCGCGCCCGGCGTCTGCCATGCGCGCTCCAACTTAATCTGGCAGGGGCGGAGGGATTCGAACCCCCAAGTTCGGTTTTGGAGACCGACAGTTTAGCCGTTGAGCTTACGCCCCTAAAAACAGCTTTTAGCGGTTAGCTTTTAGCCTCTAGCTCGTTCCCGGGAGTGCGAAAATCTTTGCCTTCCCGTAAAAAGCTAGAAGCTAACAGCTAGAAGCTGAGTGTTGTTTACTTCGTTTCCTTGTGCGGCTGGTGCTTGCGGCAGCGGTTACAGAACTTCTTGAACTCCAGACGGCCGGTGGTCGTCTTCTTGTTCTTCGTCGTCGAGTAATTCCGCTCCTTGCACTCAGTGCACTGCAATGTAACAATTTCGCGCATTCTGTCCTACCCTCTCAATCCAACTACGTTGCCTGTATCCAGCGGCAATTCAATTCCAAGAATAAACTCCCAGCGGAGAAGAAGAACGTTAATGTGAGATCCTCGCTCCACTCGGACCCAAATGCCAATATCGTCTGACGAATCTTCCACTTCAACCGTGAATGGCTCCAGCGTATCGACCGAGACAACTTCATGAAGGAACTGTTTTCCTTCGTCGTTCAGAAAGAAGCTTACACGCCGTCCCGCAATTCTCACGATGCCCTCGCCACTCGCTTCTGCGGAACGTAGATGTCAAGCAGACGATAAATTGCTCTCTCCAACTCAGCCGATCCAGTTGTCAAAAACCGTTCAACCATATCTTCGTCTATCTCGAAATCAACCCGCTGATCGCCTCCCAGCACCGTCACTTGATATCTACCTTGCCAAGTATCCAGTGTGATCGACTCCACGTGGCAATCTGGATTCCGCTCCTCAATTCTTGCATTCAACCAACGCCCAAATTGGAGCGTTTGCTGAAGAAGTCTCTGTTGCGAAAGGTGCCCTGCATAAGCAGATCGTGCGTAATCGTCTTCAGAAATCTTCCCACGCAAGGCAGCGGCCTTTTGCTCCTGATCCAATGAAGGAAGTTGGTTTGCAGGGATTTGCCGAGCGCGCACCCAATCCTGCGCGCTCGATCTCGATCCTCGAACAAAAACTTCCATCTCCGCTCCTACAACTAGAGTGAACAGCAAACATTTTCGGCTGTTCCCTATTGCCTGTTACTTGATAATCTCGCTCACCGTGCCAGCGCCCACCGTACGGCCGCCTTCGCGGATCGCAAACCGCAATCCCTTTTCCAACGCCACCGGCGTGATCAGCTCAACCTCAAGCTGCACGTTGTCGCCCGGCATCACCATCTCCACGCCTTCAGGCAGCTGCGCCACGCCCGTGACATCGGTTGTCCTAAAGTAGAACTGTGGACGATAGCCCTTGAAGAACGGTGTGTGACGGCCGCCCTCTTCCTTGCTCAGCACGTACACTTCGCCCTTGAAAACCGTGTGCGGCGTGATCGAGCCCGGCTTCGCGAGAACCATTCCGCGCTCCACATCTTCCTTCGGAATGCCGCGCAGAAGAATGCCCGCGTTATCGCCCGCCATGCCCTCGTCCAACTGCTTCTTGAACATTTCAACGCCCGTGCAGACCGACTTGCGCGTCTCGCGGAAGCCCACAATCTCCACGTCCTCGCCTACCTTCACCTTGCCGCGCTCAATGCGTCCGGTGACCACGGTGCCGCGTCCGGAGATCGAGAAAATATCTTCGATCGGCATCAGGAAGGGCCTGTCGACCGCGCGATCGGGCCGCGGAACATAAGCGTCCACCGCATCCATCAGCTCGTCGATCTTGGCTTCCCACTGCGCTTCGCCGTTCAATGCGCCCAGAGCCGAGCCGCGAATCACCGGCGCGTCTTCCGGGAACTGATACTTGCCGAGCAACTCGCGAACTTCCATCTCAACCAGGTCGATCAGCTCAGCATCTTCAACCGCGTCGCATTTGTTGAGGAAGACCAGCACGCAGGGAACACCCACCTGGCGCGCCAACAGCACGTGCTCTTTGGTCTGCGGCATGGGGCCGTCGGTGGCCGCAACCACCAGAATTGCGCCGTCCATCTGCGCCGCGCCGGTGATCATATTCTTGATGTAGTCGGCGTGACCAGGGCAGTCCACGTGCGCATAATGCCGGTTCTTGGTCTCGTACTCCACGTGCGCCGTGGCGATGGTAATGCCGCGCTCCCGCTCTTCCGGCGCGTTGTCGATCGAGTCAAACGAGCGGAACTTATTCTTCGGGTTGTGCTTCTGCAACACCTTGGTGATGGCCGCCGTCAATGTCGTCTTGCCGTGATCAATGTGACCGATCGTCCCCACGTTCACATGCGGCTTGCTGCGATCAAACTTTTCCTTGCCCAT
>Ga0116117_1000008_pt1 | contig 130211 bp, 113 predicted proteins | sample June2015DPH_11_1_FD_89790 | JGI IMG/M metagenome (GOLD analysis project Ga0116117, IMG submission 89790) | Peatland microbial communities from SPRUCE experiment site at the Marcell Experimental Forest, Minnesota, USA - June2015DPH_11_10 | ecosystem: Environmental > Terrestrial > Soil >... | reverse complement strand
TCGGTGAAGGTGCCGTCCCCGTTATTGCGATAAAGCTGGTTCTGGCCATAGTAGGTTATGAAGAGGTCTTCCCAGCCATCGTTGTTGTAATCTCCGACGCATACGCCCTGAGCCCAGCCGGTGTGCAGCATTCCTGCTTTGATGGTGACATCGGTGAATGTCCCGTCGCGATTGTTTTTATAGAGACGGTTGGTTGCCGAAACTGGGGTGTCCACCAGGCGGCGTCCGCTGGGAATGAAAATGTCGAGCCAGCCGTCGTTATCGTAATCGATGAAGGCCACGCCGCAAGCCATCGATTCGATGATGTAGGTGAATCCGTCAGTTCCACCATAGATCGTCGGTTCGGTCAGCCCCGCCATCTTGCCCACGTCAACAAACCGCGAAAACGGAGGAGGCGCGCTCTTGGGCGCCATTGCAGCTTGGATGCGCTTAGGCAGAAGCGACTGGAGTACGATGGCTGGAATAGTGCGCAGCAGATCGCGGCGCATGGGTCGCCTTATTTGATCGGTTTTCGTCTCCGGCTTCATTGATATAACCTAGTTTGCCACAGTTCGCTTCCAATACGTATTTGTGCCCTCGATATCAAGACGAAAGTCCCTGTCCAGCCTATTGAGGTGGCGCCGGAAGGCTATTCCTTAATTCCTGCGCATCCTTATTCGCCGGATCGACTTTCAGGGCGCTCTCAATGGCATCACGTGCTTCGGCATACTTCGACTCCGTGGCTAAAACCGCCGCCAGCGAGATCCAAGCCGAAACGTATCTGGGATCCGACTTGACCGCTAGGCGGAACTGCTCTTCGGCCATCGCTGTTTCACCTAGCTTCGAATCGATATAGCCGAGCTGGTTATGCGCCAAGGCAAAGGCCGGATCGTCCTCGACTGCGCGCTCGAGCGCGATCCGCTCGGTTGAATAGTCTTCCAGGCCATCCATGACCGTCGCCCAGCGATAGGCGAGCCTGGCATCCTTGGGCAGCGTGTCGCTGGCTTCGCGATAGAGCGCCGCAGCCTGTTTTTTATCGCCCTTGGCGGCAAGTTCGTCGGCTTGCGTTGACTTTTGCATAGCCAGCGTGTTGTCGGATTTCTGCTTCACCTTGGCGCGGTAGATCTGCAACTGCTCCTCGGCCTCTTCGGTCTTGCCCTGCTTACGCAGCACCTGAAAGAGTTCGAAGCGCACTTCGGGTTCCGCGTCTCCCAGTTCAATGGCCAACTTAAATTGCTTTTCGGCCTCGCCGTACTCGTGCAATTGCGCCAGCACCGCGCCTATATCGAAATGCGTATTGTAGTGCTTGGGATTGATCGCGGCAGCCTCTTCCAGGTGTCTGCGTGCATTCTCAAAATCTCCGGCCAGCCGCTCTGCCGCTCCGCAGAGAAAAAGAATATCGGGATCACGCGGCGCACGCTGCACCAGCTTGTGAGCCAGTGGGAGAGAAATGTCCTGATCGCCGTTGAGCAATATAGTGCGTAGATAGGTTCGCTGCGCTTCCAGATCGGCTGGCCTGCGTTGTGCCAGTTCGCCGCTCACCCTGACCGCCTCGCTATAGCGAAGCTGATGCACGTAGATCGTCACGAGTGCATCCACCAGGCGGGCAGAGTCGGGATACTTTTTAATAGCTTCGCCCAGCACGCGCGCGGCATCGTTCAGTTGGCCGGCTCCTCCCAGGGCCACGCCGAGATCGAGGCTCAGATTCTCATCCGCGGGCTCGGCGGAAAGCAACGCGATCACGTCGTCGTATGCATGGATCGACATCAAGGCCTTGGCCATGCCATCCAGCGCAAACTTATCATGTGGATCGATCTGCAGGGCTGCCTGCCAGGCCTGGGCCGCGTCAGGTATCCGTCCGAGTCGGCTCAACACCTCGCCGAGCAGCAGGTAGGGCTTGATCTCTTTCGCATCGAGCTTTACGGAGAGCAACAGAGGCTCCAGAGCCGCTTCATATTTGCCCTCGGAATACAGAGCAAGCCCCATCAGATAGTTCAAATGCGCGGATCGAGCATAGTGTTTCAGGCCGCTGCCATAACTCCGTTCCGCGCAACTGAACTGATGATGGTCGCCAAACCAGTTGCCCAGCTCAATATAAGACCTCTCATCGCTCGGGGTTTGCACTCTGGCTTCAAGGTTCTGCGGTCCCTGGCAGGGCGCCGGCTTCTGCGCCACCTCTCCGTATGTCATCGGGGACGCCAGCAGCGCCGCCACCCCACACGATATTTTGAACCATATGCCACGCATGGCCATGTGAGCGGAGCACCCCTCGACGAATAAAGATGGAATCGGTGCGTGCCGCCGGAAGCTGTTCTCCGGCGGCGCGCTTTCTGCTGCTCTACTTCGCGGGAATCACAACCACCGTGATTCCGTAGCGAGGCACGTCGATGGTAAAGTTTGCGCCCAGATTCTCAATCGGAGTCTGGGTCTCGCCTTTGCCGGCCGATACCGTCTCGACATTCCAATCGTACCGGGTGCCATTGCCGGCAAAGTTGTAACCGCCGACGATAGAGACCGACGTCGTGATCGAATGCTCCACGTTTTTGTTGATGAAGATCAGAGCCAAGCCGCCATCGCGGCGCTTGACCGCATGCACGGCTAGAGTATTGAGCTTGGAATCAGCTTGCACAAGGGTGTCACCCACGCCAGCTGCGGTGTGTAGCAGCTTGATCCCCTCATAGGCCGTACCGGGCTTGCCCTGGCTGTCCATTAACGTGGATCCGGTAGCCCCCTTGGGGCCATGAACCGGCGACCAGATTACGGTATAAACGCCCGATTCCAGCAGCATGGCGATCGAATCGGCGGCAAACATGCCAATAGCGGTCGAGTGTTGGGGCGGCAGCCAAGCTTCGACGCCGATTCCTGTAATGGCCACCGGAGGCATATGTCCCGCCGGACAATACTTCTTATACTTTTCCGCGAGGTCGCCCACAATCAGGCCATAGGCCTGCCCCAGGGCGTTCATATCCGGACGGTGATTGTGTGCATCACCGCCAAAGCGGGCGTGCAACAGCAGATCTTCCTCGTCGATCCATCGCGTCCAATCCGGCGCGGCGCCGTTGTTGAACCATACATCCGCCGCGCTGAAATCCATGCTCGCGCATGCAGCCTTCAGAACGCCTTCATTCCACTTCGAGCCGAAAGGATGAGCGCCCCCCGAAGTTGGAGGTTGAATCACGTAAGCGCCCACTTGAATCGTGGGATCGACGGCCTTCATTGCCTTGGCAAAGGCCACCACGGCTGCGCCATAGGCCTGCGGGCCCATCTTGGCATTGTTCTCAAAACGCCCCCAATCCTTGGAGTTGTTTGGCTTGCCCGCATGTAGATCCGGTTCCGGCGAGCCCGGCTCGCCGTATTTGCCCGAAACATCGGCATCCGATCCGATTGTGCGATCCTGGCCATAATAGCCGTTGTTATATGGGTCCTGGCCAATCGTCCATAGCATGATGCCCAGTGGATCCGCATGGCCGACGCGCAGATGGTTATACCCGTCGTCGGTTGCCAACGGTGTCGCAGCTCGTAGTCCCGCCCAGAAGCCAACCGTCTTCCAGTCATTCCCTTTGGAATCCTTGCCGATCTCCTGCGTGCTGGAGGTCTGGCCATTGGCATACGCCACCCAGGCTGCAGCCTCTGCCGGCTCGCCCCCACCCGATCCGTCGAGGTTGGTCCCGTAGTTGACCGCTATCAGAGCCGTGCCCAACTGGTCGATCGCGGGCACCAGGGCAGGAAACTTGTTCTGGTCGGCAAAGGCGGGAATGCGGTCGTTCTGATAGGGGTTCACCAGCTTGCCGGTCGACCAGTGATAGAGCGCGTCAATGCCCTGGCTTCCAGGCAGGCGCAGCAGTGTGAAACCAGCCTCCTGCAAGGTCTTCAGTGCTTCCGGGCTATAAGCAGCGTTGTCCCAGCGGTCTGCCGTAACACCGATCGAGGTCGAATAGACCGTCCTGTTGTTTTTGGAGAGATCGATCTGTACCGACGTCTTGTTTTGCGCGAACGGAAAGACCGTCGCAGTCAGAAGAAATGTGATAGAAAGCATCGTGAGCCGCACCGCTCGCCGGCCTTCACGGTGTTGGAATGAAGGGATCATCGAGTATGGAAGATTCATGTTAAACGACCTCGCCCTTTGCCAGGGTTGTTTTGAGCCGAAAGATTGTTCATTGGGCGGCAACCGGCACGCATTGCCGCGCATGGCAAAGCGGCGCCGGAAGGGCGCCGCTCGGCTGGTTGTATTGAGTGTATCGCCTTCTCCGCGAATTGGAGAAGAGTGGCTTCTTCGGCGCGGGACCGGAAAACCGGGCCCGCGCCGACCAGACCAGAGTCCGGTTTAGAAGATGTACTTGGCCGAGAACAGAACCGAACGGCTGCCGACTTTGGCCAACGGCGCGCCTGTTGTTTGGGCGTTGGTGTTGGTTTGCGAGATCGTCTGCAACTCGTGAGTGTCGGTGGAGTCGATCGGGCTCGTAACGTACGCCGTGTTGGAGAAGTTCAGTTGCACGTCCGAGTTGCCGCCCGATGCATTGAACTCCTTCAACGGATGGTTCAGGAAGTTCGTTGCCGAGATACGCAACTGGAAGCTTTGGGTTCCGGTGATCTGAAAGCTCTTGTAAATCGCCAGATCGCTGTCAAAGTAAGCCGGTCCCTTAATGTACGGCCACTCCAGAGTGCCCTGCTGGCCGTACGCCGGAGGCGCAAAGCAATTGACGTTGAAGTACTGTCCCTTCTTGAGGCCCTTGCGAGGATCGCAGGTGACCACTGGCAAAAGAATGCGTTGAGAGTCTGTGCCGAACCAGGTTGCTGTGTTCATTGACACCGAACGCAGTCCGTTCGGAAGCAGAATGCTGCTATCCTGCTGGAATCCTACCGGATTATCGGCAAGCGGAAGGTCGTTGTACGGCACGGTCAAGCTCCCCGGATAGATCGCATTCATGTTGCCTCCGGTGTTCTGCTGAATTGGCGCGCCGCTCTGAAACCCGGTGTAGCCGGAAATCTGCCATCCGTTCACCACCTGGCGAATAATCTGGCTGCCGTTCTTGATAAAGTTCGGCGTATTCCAGATGTACGACAGGTTGAGGATTTGTGTATGGTCGTACGCCAGTGGGCCGTAGTTGTCCTTCACGTTGAAAGTGTCAACGTTCGGACCGCTGCCGGCGCCGTTGCTGGTCATGTAGTCCCAAACACCCATCGCCTTGCCGAATGTGTAGTTCGCTACCCAGGTCACCGGGCCAGATTGCTTCTGCCAGTTGGCCTGCAAAGAGTGGTAGCTCGCGTAGCCCGAGTGAGTCATCACGTACATATGCTCATACGTCTTGTACGGTGCCCAATCAAAGTCGTTCCAGGAAATGTTGCCGTAGGCCGCCGGATTTGCCACACAATACGTGCTATTTGAGCCTTTGGCGGGCCCAGTGGGTGGGGTAGCGTTGACGTTGAAGGAGCAAGCCGGTCCGGCAGGAGACTCATAGTTTCCGTTGACCGGGTCTTGCAGGAACTGGGCACCGGGCCTGACGTTGTTCAGGTCGCCGATATGGCTATTCGAACCGTCCTGATAGAGGTTCCTGCTCTCGTTGCCCACATAGGAAACCTCGAAGACCGAGCGCCAGGGCAGCGAACGCGAAATCGTGATGTCCCAGTCGGATGTATAGGGATTCCTGTTGTCGCCCTTCTGCATTGCGTAGACCGAGGCGCCATTCTCCGTCGTGCCGCCCGGAGGTGTTACGAGCGAGATGCCGCCGTATCCCAATTCAGTGGAGACGCCATTGATTTTCGGGAAGTTCGGACCGTTCGCTTGGTACGTGAACGCTCCCTGAGGCCCATTCCAGGCATTGCCGATCTGTGCGCTGACCTGGTACTGGAAGACGGAGTAGCCGCCACGAAGCACGGTCTTGCCGTCTCCCTTGATGTCATACGCAAATCCAACGCGGGGATTGATGGTGAGGGGTTTCGAGGAGAAACCGGAGAGCGGAATACTCTTGTCAATGGCATTCCACTCTAGACCGCTGTTGGCCGGTGCCGACCCGGGGGCCGCGTTGACCAGGTTGGCCAGATCCCAAACCTGGAAGCCGACGTTGTGATTGCCCGAGCTGCCAAACCAGAAGTTTCCGTTTTCCTGGCCGCCATTCCACTGACCTTCATGGTCAAAGCGGATGCCGTAGTTGAGAGTGAGTTGCTTGTCGGCCTTCCACGAATCTTGCCCATAGAACGACCACTGATCGAAACCAAGTTGCGCAGTGGGATCGGCGCTGGATTCCTGGTAGTTAACAACGCGGCCGGTGAGCATGTCGGCTACCAGGTTGCCCGTCGAATCAGCGCCCCAGCCGAGATTGTAGGTACCATTCTGCGGGTTGCCGCCCGACTGCTGGTTGCCTTCAAAGTCCCAGTAACCGCCAGCCTTCAGAGAGTGCGTGCCAACGATCTTGGTGAAGTTGTCGTAGGCCGCATAGGCCAGCTTGACGCCGCCGAAAGCCGTACCGCCGCCGAAGCCGGAGTAGAAGCTCTCTTCGTCGATGTTCGAGAGAGCGCCGCCCCACGGACCTTCGATGTTGGGAATCTGCGGACTGACCGTTTTCCCGTTTACTGCCGTGAAGATGGAACCCACGTTGAAGCCCTGGGTCGTGCGGTTAACCCTCGCCGGGTCGCTCAGGGTGCTGGCGTTGACCCAGCGCGAATAGTTGAAAACGAATTCGTTCGTCGTTGTGGGACTGAAAACGTGAGTCAAGTTGCCCATCACGAAGTTGCCGGTTTCTTTGCCGACAACCGGCGAAGGATATGGCACCGTCCACTGGGGAGCCCACCAGACTGAGAGCGGGTGCTGCATTGTCTCAATCTGACGCGAGTAGGAGGCATTCAGCTTGGTATTTTCGCTAAAATCATACGTGGCCTTGCCCGTAATCTCATAGCGATTCGCGGGGTTTGAAACGGCGTATACATAATCGTTCCATGAGTTGTTAGGCCCCGGAGTCACGTTCGGCGTCGGATACGCGCCTTCGGCGATCAGACCCTTGATATTGGCATCCCAAACGGTTGAAGGAAGATGAGATCCATCGGGGCCCGGGCTGTTGTACATGCCGCTGTAGGCATTCGCGTTGCCGCTATTCTGCAGACCCTCGGTGAGCAGGGTCGAAACAGGAACCGTGGAGGCGCTGCTGACAGGGAGTGAATTGGTAAAGTCGCCAGTCAATTGTGGCGAGGTAGGAACGTTCATCGCAATCGGAGTAGATGCCGGGTGCTGGTCCATGTACTCGTAACCGAACCAGAAGAACAGCTTGTCATGGCCTTTGTTGAACTTGACAAAAGGCAGAACAACTGGGCCACCGACGTTGCCGCCGTAATAGAAATAGTGCTCATCGGGACGCAACTGCGCCTGAAGAGCCGACCCGCCGCCTTGACTCTTGAACGTTTCCTTGGTGTACCAGTCCCAGGAGTTCAGGGCGCTGTTGCGGGCATATAGGTAACCCTCGCCGTGATAGTGCGAAGTGCCGGTCTTGCTGAAGGCCTCGAAGATCACCGGGCCCTTGGCGTATTCGGCCGAGTAGGCCGTGGTCAGGACCTTGATTTCCTCAACCATGTCTGGGTTGATGTTGGCGACCTGCGTCCCGAGGTTGCCTGGATCGATGAGGTTCGAGCCGTCCAGCATGTACGCCATGGTGCCATTAGGCTGCGTGCCGTTGGACGAGAAATCGCCGGCCGGACCGCTGTTGCTGTCCACTGCTCCGGTCGCATTAAAGGCCTGTCCCTGGCTAAGTCCGTTGTTACGGCCAAAGCCCGGCATCATCTTCATCACTTCACCAGCGTTACGTCCGCTGAGAGGAATATCGCTGATCATTTTCGCGTTCAGTGCCGTGCTGATTTCGCCGGTATCCAGCGGAACCATTACATCTTCGCCAGAAATAACCGTAACTGCTTCTGACCCGACAGCAGCGACCTTCAGCTCGATGTTGGCAACCGCGCGCTGGTCGCCCTGGTTCATTACGATGCCTGTGGCCTCCCACTTGGTGAAGCCGGGGGCCGAAACAAAAAGCGAATACGTGGCCGGCTGAACAGCCGTAATGTTGAAGTAGCCCTCTTTGTCGCTCACTGTTCCGCGAGTTTCGCCGCTGGATTCTTTCTTGAGCTCGACCTTGGCGTTTGGAATCCTCGCGCCCGTTTGATCGTTGACGATACCGCTCAAGGTGCCTGTCAATTGTTGTGCCATTGCAGGTGTCCCTTGAAGACCGAACAGAATTACGGCCAAAACAGCCGCGAGAGCGCCGATTCTGAACGGAAGATCACAGTACCAGCATTTTGCTGTACCATTTTTTGCGTTCACTTTTGTCTCCTAAGGTGAAAATTGTGATCGTTCTCGGTTTCCCTTGCTCTGCCTGTTTCCGGTCGTTTGGAGCGACAGCCCCGTCTCATCGGGTTCCAAGTAATTGCCAAATGTTAACTGCGATGACGCTCAGAACGCAAAAAGGGCAGAAAACAATCACGGGGGCCACAATAGACCCGTAAACATAGGATTGTCAAGCACTTCTTGGCAGAATGGCCATATTCACTAAATCGTTAAAGTAAGTACCTGATTTTTCAATGTTATCGCTACCAATTTCCGGTTGCGAATCTCCGTCCCCTGCCGCTCTCGGAAGCCGGTTTGGCGTCCGGAAACTGCTACTTAGGCTGTTCGCCCCGAGTCTGGTAGCGGACCAGATCCTTGCGCAGCACCTCTGCCAGTTGGCCGTCGTTCTGCTCCGTGGCGAGCCGGAGTGCTTCTTGCGCCGTGGCGATTGCCTGCGCTGCATCTCCCGTCTCAAAGCTCATGGCGGCCAGCATCTGCAGTGTTCCAGCGTCTTTACGTCCGGTAATCTCGGCCGCGGCCTTGAAGTGGGGGAGCGCCTCGGAGAACCGCCCTTGAGCGGCCAAGGCGCGACCCAGGTTGTAGCGGAACTCGGCTGAGCCGGGCGACAGATCAACGGCCTTCTGCATCAGGCTGATCGCCTCGTCCAGCCTGCCCTGGTGCGCGAGGTAGACACCGTAGACGCTGTAGCCGTCAGGCAAGCGCGGTGACAAATCAATTCCCTTCTTGAGTTCAGCGACTGCCTCATCGCCATGTCCTTCCATCTGCAGCAGAATGTGGCCTAGGTTCACATGTGCCGAACCGTTGTCGCTATCCAGTTCCACAGCGCGACGAACGTGCTGCAACGCTTCGTCGAGACGGCCCGACTCCGCCAGCGCACTGCTCAAATTGTTTTGAGTGTGGGAATTATCGGGATTGATAGCCAGCGATTTCTCGTAGGCCTCGATCGCTTCGGCTGTCCTTCCCGAAGCATCCAGCGCGACACCCATGTTGTTCAGCGGGCGGGCGTCTGTGGGATCCTTGGCCGCGGCAATCTGCCAGGCCGGAATGGCCTCCACGTACTTGTGCTCCTCCTGCAACTGTTGGGCAGCGTCATACTCGCGATAGAAATCGATCGCCGGCGTTTCGATATGGTCCAGCTCGCTCATCCCAATATTCACAAACTCCGGAATATTGACGGCCCGGTTCGCCGCCGTCGCATTCTCAATGACCACTGGCGGGCTGGCGTGCCCCTCCTCATCAATGTGAGTCAGATAGAGGTGCGTATAGAACGACGGGCTCTTCGACGAGAAAGCTAGCCATCTACCGTTCGGCGACCAGCTGTGCCAGGAGTTCATCACCGGCAGGTTCGATTCAAGCGGTCGCGCATCGCCCCCACCGAAGGGCACAATGTATAGCTTGCTGTCCGGCCGCATCAGCAGGCCGTTCTTGCAGCGCACATAGACGATCCATTTGCCGTCCGGCGACACCTTGGGAAAGTTGTTGCTCATCCCATTCTCCGAGGCACCCACGATTCTCTCTGGCACCCCACCCTTCCCGTCATTGAAAGGAATGCGATACAGGTCATACTGAATCTGGGTCTCGTTGGGATCGTTTGCGTAAGTGGCCCGCTGACCGCCCGCCGGGTAGGGATCGCGCGCCACAGCCCTCGAAAAGACCAGATACTTCCCATCCGGACTCCAGAACGCCGAAGTATGCACGAAATTTGGATCGTCGGCGCCCGGCAGAGGCTGCAGTTTGTTGCTCTCTTTGCTGTACCAGCCCAGCAGACCGCGCGTGGGATAGAAGACCTGTCCGAAGGCATAGTCGAAGTATCCGCTGTTGTAGAGCCGGTCCAGCATCCTGACACCGCGCGAATACGGTACATCAATGGAGTTCACCACGTACTTCCCGTCTGGCGATACCTGGCTCATGAAGCCATAGCGCTTTTGAGAGCGTGTCTCGGAATATGCGCTCCAGCGGACGACATACTCGCCCGAGATAATGCTGACCTTCTTCAGCGGCAACAGCGCGTAGAGCCCCTTGTCGTTTCCCGGGCCGTCCATGTCAATGCCCATCACCTTGCCGTCACGCGAGAATGAGTGGCAGTTTGCGCAGGTCGGCAGGTTGGTCATCATCAGCCGGCTCTTGGTCTCGTTGATATAGCGCAGCACCCAACGGATCTTGGGCAGAGCCGAGTCCGGGAGCGGCTTGATTACTCCACGCTGTGCCTCCTCTGGAGAAGGCGCAATCAGCGGCACGTCACGAAAGAAAATTGGCGCACCAACCGGATCCGTAGAGATCTCAAGCGTGCTCTGTGCGCTCGATAGTGGTTTGGAATTCTCACGTCCGGCATAACCGTTGATGGTAACCGTTGCAGTTTTCCCCAACGATCGCTTTTTGATCTCCGCCCAGGTCTTCTCGTCCGGTCTCCACGTGTGCATCAACTGTTCCTCGGCCGTCAGCGTGGGCTCCACGTAACCGTGCAACTGCGTGTCCGACTCCCCAACCTGCATCTTCTCGCCGTTCGACCAGACCTGAAGTGGATGCGGACGCCCGGCAAATTCAATCTCGATCCGCCAAATCTTCGACTCTGAATTCCCATCCCGCCAGGCAAACTGGGGCGCGGTAATCTCCGGCGGATAGATCGTGCCCTGGACCGGCCTGTCGATCACCAGGAAGCCGGGAGCCCCCACCATGGGAGCGTACATCGATGGCGCCAGCCTATACTCCGGCACCGGATTCTGCTCACCGTTCTGGGACCACGCCACCATGCAGCGCGCAACCAACACACCGGCCGCAGCCGTCAGCAGAATCCGCTTTGCGGCGGCAAATGTCCAGTTCATCTCTCTTCTCCTCAAGCCAACCTCAAAGGGGCCGCGCTTCTCTCAGGCTATGATGTGCGGGCGCAATCTCCCCTGACATGCCTCTTTATTTCTTGCCGGCCGCAGTTTGTGCAACTGCCTCTTTCACATGGACGATCTGGTCGGCCTTTACATCTTCCAGCTTCTGCACAATACCGCTGGGCCAGCGAATCTCAACCTCGCTGGCTATCGCGTCCTTGCCCAATCCAAAATGCACCGGGCCCAGGCTCGACGATGCATAACAAACGCTTGATGTCTGGTGGTTGTACTGTTGACCCGATTTGGTCGTCACCTTGACCAGAGCACCAATCCCGTCTCGATTGCTCTTCACTCCCTCCAGCGCTATCCCCAGCCAATGTCCCGTGTGCGGACTCCGGTTCATCCACAACTCTGCATCGTGGTCCATTGAGGTGACCACGATATCGATGAGGCCGTTCCCCTCGAAATCTCCTAGGGCGCAGCCCCGGTGCCGGGCCGCTGTTGCCTCGGTGAATCCCGCCTCTTCGGTGAGCGGCTGCCACTGGCCGCTGGGGCCGAGGTTGCGAAAAACCGTGTTCGGCTGCTTGACTGCCGCGCCCGGCGGACGTGTCGCGGAAACATGCCCGCGCGAAACGAACAGATCCTTCCACCCGTCGTTGTCAAAGTCGTAGAGTGCCGGGCCGAATCCCGACATATTCATGCTGTAAGCACCCATCTTGCTCGAGGCGGTCACTTCCCGGAAATCACCTTTGCCCGTATTCAAAAGAATCGGGAATGTCTGCCGGTTCAGAGCCACGTAGGCAATATCCGGGTAACCGTCGTTGTTGATGTCCCGAAAATCCAGCCCCATGCCCGAGATGAATGCGCCCTCTTCCGCTAGCGCGGTATTCGTCTGAAAAGAAATCTCCTCAAATTTATCTCCCAGATTATGGAAGAGAAAGTTGTACTCCGAGTCATTGGTCACAAACAGATCCTGCTTGCCATCCAAATCGAAATCCGCCATCCCAACGCCCATACCCTTGCCGACGTGTTCGCGGATCCCCCATTCCTTCGAGACATCCTTGAACGTGCCATCTCCCTGGTTCAGAAAAAGTTGGTCGGGAAGCCCTTTGTAGAAGCGCGGGTGACAGTACTCTGGAGTTTCTTCGATCACACACAACGGCTTTTTATCATAGGTCCACTGCAAATAATTCACCACGAGCAGGTCGAGCAATCCGTCGTTGTTCACATCTACCCAGGCGGCTGCTACAGCCCACAGCGGTCCGTACTCCGGATCGTTCCACTTGTCCAAGCCGGCTTTGTGCGTCACATCCGTAAATGTGCCATCGCCGTTGTTATGGTAAAGAGTATTTCCACGCACACCGGTGACAAACAAATCAGGATGACCATCGTTGTCGTAATCGCCCACTGCGACCCCGATGTCAAAGCCCGTGCCCTGTAGCCCGGCTTTGACCGTCACGTCGGTGAAGGTTCCGTCCCCATTATTGTGATAGAGCCGGTTCCAGTGCTTCTCGCCATCCTTTTTCATCGTCGCAAGATCGGCGCCGTTGGTAAAAAAAATGTCGGGCCGTCCATCGCCGTCATAATCAAAGACAGCCACACCCCCGGCCATCGTTTCCGGGGCATTGCGCGACTGGCTCTCGTCGCTATTCAAGCGAAACGGAAGCGTCTTCAATTCAAAACGAATCGGGGACTCGGACGTCTGCCCGCGCATCCTCGCCGGCCCCATCGCAAGCGTTGCAGCCAACGCCAGCCAGCACGCCGTGCGCGCACTCATGATCATTGCTGAAATACCGCCCCCGATAAACAAGAGTAAAAGCTTTGATCGTTCGAAATAACCCGTTCGAGCCGATTCTAATCCATCTCATGGCAACCCGTCAGCTTCGTCCGAAACTCCTGTACTATCCTACTCATATGCGTTCCCTGCCTGCCGCGCTTCTTTTTGTCTGTCTTATCCATGCCGCCGGACAGGCGCCCTCTCCCACCACCGCCGACGATTTCATGCGTGACGGCCTCAATGCGCAGCGCCAGGGAAACCTTCATGTCGCCATCGAAGACTACCGTAAAGCTCTGGCCATCCGTCCCGAATCGATTGAAACTCGTGCGAATCTAGCCGCCGCATTGGCCGCCGACGGCCAGTTCGACGCAGCCATCGAGCAGAATCTGCGCCTTCTGACCGCCCTGCCCGGCCAGACCGATATTCGCATGAACCTCGCCCTCGCTTACTACAAAAAAGGCGATTGGCGAAATGCCGCCGAGCAATTCAAAAAAGTCCACGCTGCACAATCCAGAAATCTGACCGCTTCCATGCTTCTCGGCTACTCCGAGATCAAGCTCAATCAGGCCGCCGCCGCCGCCGATCTGCTTGCGCCTCTTGAGCCAGGAAATGAAAACAATCAGGACTTCGAATTCGTTTTGGCCGAAGCCTTGATCGCCTCTGGACGAGAAGCTGAGGGCCTGCCGCGTATGGAGTCCAACGCCAAGGCCACCAACGCTCTCGATGCCTGGGTCATCGCAGGTACCGCTCGACTGCACCGGCAGGATTTTCGTCAGGCTCGTGCTGACCTCGACGCCGCACTCGCCATCAATCCCTCCCTGCCGGGCCTCAACTCGTTGGCCGGCCAGGCCCGCGACGCCGTCGGCGATACCGAGGATGCGAAGGCTGTTTTTGAAGTGGCCTTGCGCCAGGATCCGCGAGACTTTGCCGCCAATCTTTACCTCGGAACCATGCGCATGAAGCAGCGCGACACCGACGGCGCCCGACCCCTGCTTGAGTTGGCCTTGCAGTTACATCCCGAGGTGCCTCAGGCGCAGTATGAGATGGCAGTCCTCAACGGCATGACCGGCAATTATGCTGCCGCCGCTGCCGCACTCGAACCCTTGGAGAAGAAGGATCCCGACTGGCTCGACCCTCACATTCAACTCGCCTCTCTCTATTACAAGCTCCACCGCCCTGAGGACGGAGAACGCGAGCGGGAAATCGTGAAGCGTCTCGAAGCCAAGGAGCAGAAAAACGGTCCGCCGCCGCAGTAACTCTCTCCGCGCACTCCTATTGGCTACTTATTCCGTCGCTATCAATGAGAACCAGCCCTCCGAGAGAGCATCGAAGGTCGACTGCCTTTGATAAGCGGATCATTGATAAGCAGCTTGGCGAGCAACAACCTCGGCTACCCGCCTCACCAAGAATGTGTAACAAGACGAATCGGTTCTCTTCCCGATCATCGGCGATCAGAATCCGTGGCCGAAGCAGCTCAGGCACTCTGCTCCTTTATCACAGGTTGGGGTGCCAGTCCCACCGCCTGCGCCCAATCAAGAAATGGCTTCGCCGAAAGCCGGGTAGCAATCTCTTCCTTGCGGACGATCTTCGCTTGCCACGAATCCAACAGCGCCTTTTCAGCTTCGGAAAGCACCTTAGATGTGTAAATCAAAACGGGCAAACTCTGCGTGGCAGGTTGAGATCGCAGGTGGCGAAGAACGTCAAAACCGCTCATGTCGGGCATCAGCAAGTCGAGAATCAATGCATCGGGAAGATCTTCGTTCAGCGCGGAGATTGCCGCGCTACCACTGGAAGCTTCATGAATATCGAGCCATGGCAAATCGAGAAGATCGCGAAGAATGTAGCGTGCTACCTCATTGTCGTCGACCAGGAGAAGTCGTTTGCTGCCTGTCTGCGCGGTCAAGCGGCGAAGCTCACGCAGCATCACTTCGCGCTCCACAGGCTTGAGCAGAAATAGATCCGCGCCTTGCTCGGAGGCGCTCAGTGCTTCTTCATGAGCGCTTGTCACAATAATCGGTAATTCCGGCAGACGCTTGCGCAGGCGGCCAATGAATCCCCACGACAAGTCATCGCCGATATAGACGTCGGCAACCACAGCGGCCGGGACGTGCCTCGCCATCCAACTCTCGGCTTGAACCATCGTCGAAGCCAGAATCGGCTGAAACTCCGTACCTCGCAAGTAAGATTCGAGCACGTGCAATGTCTCGGCATCGTCCTCGAGAATCAAGATCGGCGTGCGATGAAACTCCGGCGCTGGAAGTGCCGCGCTCTCTTCGGTCGGGACTGCCTCGCCAACATATACGGAGGGAATCCGGACAAAGAAGGTTGATCCTTTGCCGGCTTCGCTTTCGAGCCAGATTGTTCCGCCCAGCAGCATCGCCAGATTGCGGCATAGAGGCAGCCCCAGACCGGTGCCGCGATATTTCTCCTGCAGAGGGTTCTCCACCTGGCTGAATTCCTTGAAGATCGTTTCGTGATGCTCGCGCGCAATTCCAATGCCTGTGTCATTGACCGTGAACTGAATTTCTTGACTCTCCAGCAAGCGGGCTGAGATAGTCACCTTGCCGCTGGGCGTGAACTTGAGTGCATTGGAAATAAGATTTCGGAGAATCTGCGAAACCTTGCCTTCATCGGTGCGCAACGGCGGAAGATCCACCGCATCTTCAAAAACCAGTTCGACTGAAGTGTTGTCCGCAAGCAGTGGCTTCAGCATTCCCTTCAGAGCGCTGAAAAGTTCATGCACCTCAAATCGCTTCGGCCGGATACGGATCTTTCCTGCCTCGACCTTGGCCAGATCCAGCAGGTCGTTCACCATTTCCTGCAGGTCGCGCGCCGACGATTCAATGTAGCGAACCTGCTTCACCTGTTCTGAAGTCAGATCGCCGTCCGACCGATCGAGCAGCAAGCGCGCCAGCGAGATGACTGAATTCAAAGGCGTCCGGAATTCATGAGACACATTTGAAAGGAACTTGGTCTTCAGTTCTGAAGCTCTACGCAGATAATCTGCGCGCTCGTCCAATTCGGCGTAAAGAGCAACAACCCCACGATTCGTATCTTCAAGCTCCCGATTCAGTGACTCAAGCTCCTCTTGCCGGGCGCGCAATTCCTGCAGCGTCTTAAGCAGTTCCTGATTCTGTTGCTCAATCTCTTCGTATGGATTGTCCGCTGCTCTCGATTGAAACTTGCGGCTCAGTTCGCGTGCAGCCCGCGGCGTCCAGATCTCGCGATGCACGGGAATACGCTTCGCCATCCGTACCTTGGTGCCTTCAGATGAAGTCTCGATCTCGAATTCATCCATCAGCCGCCGCGTACCAATGAGACCCATGCCAAGCCCTGTATCGGATTTATACCGACCCTCAAATATCTGATCGATATTTTTTATTCCTGGACCAGAATCCGTCACCGTGACTTCAAGCCGTTGCGGCGCTTCAAGAGCCAATGAAAAAGTCACCTTGCCGTTGCGCGCATATCTGAAAGCGTTACGGGCAATCTCCGATGTGGCCGTGGCAAGACGAATCTGATCCTGATTGTCCAGGCCCAGTTCCGCAGCCACTTCGCGCGCACGCTGCCGCGTGTGAACGACGTCTCGTTCTGTGATCAGTGCGAGATGGACGATGGGAACAGACATAACTCACGCCGCCTTCACCACGACCACGCTGGCGTCATCGCGATGGCGACGGAAATCGCGAAGTAACGCACCGCCAATCACTGCCGGATGCCGGGAGAGCAACCCGGAATAAGAAGAAAGATCCCACTTCGATTGCAGCCCATCCGAGTGCAAAACAAGCATCGAGTCCGGCGTCCATTCAGATTGAAACTCTTGTATCTTCGGTATCGTCATTCCCAGCGTTCCATTGTGCGAAACAAGGCTCCGCGACCTGTTTCCATCCATCACCACACCAGAGATATTTCCCACTCCGGCATAGATCAGTAGTTTCTCTGCCGGACGAATCTCCGCGATGGCGGCCACCGCTCCGCGAGTTTTCCGAAGTGCATCGTGCATATAGCTGAGAATCTCACCGGGCGCGAGTTCTGCGCGATGACGGAATGTGGCTACTGCCTCTGCAACCGCCTCTGCCGCTCCCCAGCCGTGCCCTAGACCATCCGCGATGAATGTAACCGTGCGTTGCGGTGTTTGATGGCTGCTCCATGCGTCGCCACAGACGCTCTCGCCTGGGTACGGCACCGCCAGGCCGGCGATTTGCAGCGCGCGCGTCGGCGCCGGCGTCCCGACCTCGAGCAAAACGATCGTCCCGCCGCGGCCAGTGAAAATGTCCAGAGTCGTTGCCATTCTTTTCATGGCGCCCAACCCGCCGCCCATCGTCCCCGCGGTTGAGAAGCCATCGCTCATTGCTTCGGCGATGTTGGCGATGCCCTCGCCCCTATCCATGGCCAGTATCCGCGCGAGTGATGCTCCGCCCTCCGCCAGGGCGGTCAGCACCACCTGTCCGCCGCCTCCGTGTACCAGAATATTTCGAGAAGCCTCGGTGACGAGCAATGCAAACGTTCCCGATTGCGTCTCATCAAAACCGAGCCGTTGTGCCGTCGAAACAGCCATGCGCCGCGCTTCGCCCACCGAACTGGCGTCAGTGACCGGAATCCATTCTGTGAAGGCTATTTCCATCGCGCAACAGTAACTCTCGTTCCTTTGCCCACCTCAGATTGGATGCTGAATTCGTTCACCAGGCGTTTGCTGCCCCCAAGACCCAAACCCATCCCCGATCCGGAAGTGTAACCATCTTTGAGCGCCTGCTCAATATCCGCGATGCCGGGCCCCTGATCCTCGAAAACGAGGCGAATGCCGGTGCGCGTTCCGGCGGACAAAGTTTCAATCGTCATGTGGCCGCCCTTGCCATGATCCAGGGCGTTGCGCGCCAGTTCGCTCGCCGCCGTCACCAGCTTGGTCTGGTCCACAAGGCTAAAGCGGAGTTCCACCGCCCGCTGCCTGACCCTCTGGCGCGCCATCACAATGTCACTCGAGTTCTTCAGCGGCAGCAGTTCAAGATTGAGGATGCTCATCACCCGGTCCAGACTGGGTTCCAGGAACCGTCCCAAAAAGCAGTTCCATTCCCGCTTCCACGCTGAGCGCCGTTCTTACTCCCGGCAAAGACATTCCCAGTTCGACAAGCGTGATCGCAACCGCGGGCTGCATCCCGACCACGACCGTGTCGGCTCCCAGCACACTCGACATCGCCGCAATATTTCCCAGCATCCGCCCGATGAAAGAGTCAACGATCTCGAGAGAGGAAATATCGATCAACACCCCTGTCGATCCCCATTCCGAAATGCGCTCTGTGACATCATCCTGCAACTGCAAAGCGAGTTTGTCGTGCATGTCCACCTGAATGGTGATCAACAGGAGTGAGCCCATGCGGAGAACGGGAATTCGTTCCATCTACTCCTCCCGCTTCGCAAACAAGCTGCTTATCGGGCTCACGGGAGCTGCGGTCTCCCGAACGACCTTTCGGCCGCTCTTCTGAAGCGCCAATGCAAAAGCATCCGAAAGCTTGGCCTTCGTGATGACGTCCTCGAGGTTGATTCCCAGGTGCACAATGGTCTGAGCAATCTGCGGACGAATCCCGCTGATGATGCACTCCGCACCCATCAAGCGCGCCGCGGTAATGGTCTTCAAAAGATGCTGCGCAACCAGCGTGTCCACGGTGGGAACGCCGGTGATATCGATGATCGCGTATTTCGAGTTAGTCGCAACCACGGTCTGCAACAGGCTCTCCATCACAACCTGTGTGCGGGCGCTATCGAGCGTGCCAATAATCGGAAGTGCGAGAATTCCGTCCCACAACTTCACCACTGGAGTCGAAAGCTCAAGCAATTCTTGCTGCTGGCGCGAGATCAGCTCTTCCCTTGCCGTCATGAAAGCATCGGTCGTGACAAGGGCCAGCCGGTCGAGCAGTTCGGTTGCCACCCAAATGGTTTCGAACAGTTTGTCCTGACTTTGCGATAGCTCGCGGCGGATCGAGGTGAAAACCGGGCGCTTGAGCGAAAGTACAAATGTTGCAACCTCTCCAGCCGAAAATCCCTGACGTGCTCGCGATGCGGAAATCTCCTCAAGAAATTCACGCGCACCGTTCCATCCAGCATCCTTCAAGTCGGCAGCGCCGCTTACCCTGATTCCCTCCACCACGGAGCTCAACAGCATCCGGCACTGTTCCTCCAATTGCTCCTTGCCAATCTTGTCGGGTCGCTGCACCGAGCTTCCCATGTCCCGTATCCAATCGACCAGAATCTGACTTTGGTTCTTGGAAACGACTTCCGCTAGCTCATTCACGTTACGGCTCCTTGCGAGGTTTATCCCACCAGGGAATCACCCGTCTGATTACAATTTTTTACAATTTTCCGGGGAACGACAGCAGACACACTTCACCTTTCCGATGGGATGTATTCCATCGGAGAAAGGATGCCCGACTTCAGACTTATGTTTGTGAACTGACCGAATCGTTCAGACTTTCCAGGGCCTCCTGGATAGCCTTTGGACCGTCCCATTTGGCCACATAGCGGCTCACATGAAAGAGTGAGCACATATGGCGCTGCTCGTCTCCCAGAACGGACCAGACAATAACCGGAATCTTCGAGAGGCGCGGTTCGGAATGCCAGTATCTGAGCAGCTCATAACCACTCTCGTATCCCAGGTTAAGATCAAGAACAATTCCATCTGGAAGCGGACCTTCGCCGCGAAGGCCGTTGTCCAAATAGTTCCGAGCCGCTTGAATCGAAGATCGCGCGTCCACTTCCGAAATGCCAATCGACTCGGCAGTACTCGCGGCCAGACGGATGTCCCGAGGCTCGTCTTCGACCAGCAGAATGCGTTTTAAACTCATGATTTTGACCTCGAGGGGAATCGAAGTGAAAAAAGTATAACCTATAACTATCTTTGGGAAAAGAGAAATAATCCGGTAGATATTCAAAATAGTTTTGCTGGCTCATTTTTGCATAAAATCACAGCTTCGTTAATGTCTGATTACGAAGCTGTGATTTATGCTGGCCCTTGACCATGCAGCAATGCCGCGATTGCTTTCAATAAACGTCGCACCGTAGTCATGCTCACTCTTTGAGCTTTCTATAGCGCATGATCAAGTTGTTCGTTGACCGATCGTGCTTCAAGGTGGGCTCACCCGCGCTTTCCAGTTCAGGAATAATGCGCTGAGCAAGCACCTTGCCCAGTTCCACGCCCCACTGGTCAAAGGAATTGATCTGCCAGATGATTCCCTGCGTAAAGACGCTGTGCTCGTAAAGCGCGATCAATTTGCCAAGCACGGCCGGCGTGAGTTGATCCGACAGAATGGTATTCGATGGCCGGTTTCCTTCGAACACGCGGTGCGGCACCAGCCAATCGGGCGTGCCTTCGGCTTTGACCTCTTCTGGCGTCTTCCCAAATGCCAGCGCCTCACTTTGCGCAAAAACGTTTGCCATCAAAATGTCATGATGATGCCCAAGCGGATTCAACGATCTGCCAAAGCCGATAAAATCGCAAGGAACCAGCCTCGTCCCTTGATGAATGAGCTGATAAAAGGAATGCTGGCCGTTGGTCCCCGGCTCTCCCCAATAGATAGGGCTGGTATCGTAATTCACTTCTTTGCCGGCCATCGTGACATGCTTGCCATTGCTCTCCATGGTCAACTGTTGCAGGTACGCGGGAAACCGTTTCAGATATTGTTCGTAGGGAAGAATGGCCACTGTTTGCGCACCAAAGAAGTCGGTGTACCACAAACCAAGCAGTCCCATGAGCACAGGGAGATTGCGTTCAAAAGGCGTGGTGCGAAAGTGTTCGTCCATTTGGTGAAAGCCGTCGAGCATGGCTCGGAAATTATCTGGCCCAATCGCCAACATCGTTGCCAGTCCAATGGCTGAGTCCATCGAGTAGCGCCCGCCAACCCAATCCCAGAACTCGAACATGTTTGCGGTATCGATGCCGAATTTCTCAACACCCTTCGCATTCGTTGAAACGGCAACAAAATGCTTGGCGATCGCCGCGGAATCTTTTAAAGTCGCGAGCGCCCATTCGCGCGCTGTATGCGCGTTGGTCATCGTCTCCAAAGTGGTGAAGGTCTTGGACGAGATGATGAAAAGTGTTTCCTCGGCATCCAGATCGCGTGTCGCCTCAGCAAAGTCAGTGCCATCGACGTTCGATACAAAGCGGAATGTCAGGTCGCGATGAGAGTAGTGACGCAATGCTTCATAGGCCATTACCGGACCTAAATCGGAGCCGCCAATGCCGACATTAATCACATTGCGGATTCGCTTCCCTGTATAGCCCTTCCACTCGCCGCTGCGCACTCGATCGGCAAACGCTGCCATCCTGTCAAGCACCGCGTAAACCTCAGGCACGACATCCTCGCCGTCAACGAAAATCGAACTTCCCCGCTGAGCGCGAAGCGCAACATGCAGCACCGCTCGCCCTTCAGTGATGTTGATCTTGTCGCCGCGAAACATTGCGTCGATCTTCGATTGCAAACCGGATTCTCGCGCCAATTCGACCAGCAGCTTTATGGTTTCGTCCGTAATGCGGTTTTTTGAATAGTCCAGAAACAGACCCACGGCCTCGGCCGTCAATCGCTCTCCTCGGCCGGGATCGGCGGCGAAAAGATCGCGCAAATGCAGGTTGTGAACCTGCTCATAGTGGGCCTGAAGAGCCGTCCAGGCCGACGATTGAGTCAACGGTCCGGCAAACTCGCCATTCGAAGCATTGGTAACAGAAGTTGGCATTGTTTCCTTTCGTAATTGGTATGTCTACGACCATCCGATTTCAGTTGGGAATCATCCCGATCCTTGAGAGCCTGTCGCCGACCGTCGTGACAATCGAAGGTATCCACTAGACCATTGGATTCGCGCAAGCCGCCGAAGGTATCCTGGCCGATCAATCGCGATCGTTTAATTGAGCCAGAAGAACAGAGACAAATCCATTAGACCATGGTGTCGGTCAATTTCTTGATACCACCGGCAACGGCAAGCAAGTTGGTCCTTCACCGCCGCCGAGCCCAACAGCGGCGGCCAAGCCATTCGCGGTCTTCAGTTGCCCGGAATCGCGTAAAGCGTAATCGACATGGCCGGAAACAGTTGGTCCTTGATCACGGCAGATTCGACTTTCTCGCCTGAACTCGATAAATTGACCTTGGGAAGCGCGAGAATCTGCGTGAGATTTGCACCACTATACTGATACGTCTTCGCCTGCCCCTTCGCCTTGAAGTGGTCAAGCGGCAGATCGGCCCGCAGATCCCCGAATGTTTTGTTGATGACCACTACTGTGATCGCATGATCCGCCGTGCGCCGCGCCGCATAGACAGCAAGCTTGCCCTGATCCGCGCTCTTGGCGGCGACACTCAAATCGCCAAATTCCCCGCCCGCGTCGTCATAGTTGCGAAAAATTTTGAAGGCGAACATCAACGGCTCATTGAGATTCGGCGGTCCCCACAGCGCGCCAAGGTCGAGTCCCTCGCGCCCAAAGATGCCCAGAATGTCAGCCTGCGCCACCGCCCCGCTGATATGTTCCGGCGCACCCCAGTTGTATTCTGTGATCGCTGTTTTCGTCCCTGGATAGTTGTTCGCAACCCACTTCTTCATCCGTGGAATCATTTGTGGCGCAAGCGGTACCATCATGTTGTCCGGATCGCGGAAGATTGGATCGATGTACGTGGGATCCCAGAACACGCGTGTCGAGTCAATCACCGCTCTTTGCTGTTTGCTGGTTCCCACCGGCTTCAACATTGCATCCCCGGCCGCAAAGTACGTATGCAGGTCGAGATAATCCAGGTATCGCGTGTGCTGTGGGTCTGCATCCTGCGCCGCTTTGAACGCACGCAGATAATAGTCGATCAGCGGGAGATTGCCATGCGCCTTCCGATCCGTTGGGCCGCTCGCGGCATCCGGCTGGTGGCCCCATAAAAAACCTGCCACGTCTTTCTTCGAATAGAAGTAAGTCAACCAATAATCGATGACTGGCCCGCTCACTTCGGCCGTGGGGTCGGCCGCCTTGATCGCCTTAGCCACCCTCAGACCCTTCTCGGTAACTTCGTCGTAGGTGAAAGGCAAAGGATGCACATCCCGATGCACCTTGTCCCACCACGTCGGTTCGTTATCCAGCGAATAGATGGCGACTCCGCCGCTTGCGGCATTGCCAAACCTGTTCACCAGGTATTTCACCCAGTCCAATGACCAGCTCTCATCGATCGGCATGCAGGTGTCGTTGGGATCGTTGTTCGTGATCAGGCTTCCATCAGGGTGAACACCGTTCCCGTAGAGCCCCCAATAGGGGTCTGCCTTCTGCTGGGCGCCGTATTTCGCCACCGAAAAGCTCCCCCCCAGCGTCCGCGTCTTCGCAACCCAGCCGAAAACCGGTACGGTTCCCATGGTCTTGGCGCCGGCGGTCCGGTCGCCTATCACCTGTGAGTTGAACTCCGATACATCGGGATAGTCGGTATTCTTATTCGGTATAATTTCGAAAAACCAGTCGTCGCCGCTGTTGGTCACGTCGAGCTTGTAGTTGTAGCGTGAATCGGCATCCCCGCCCCATCGGTTCAGCGGCAGCCTCACCTCCCTGGCCACTTTCGCCGCCTCATGCTGCGGGTCAGACAGCCGCCACGAGTTCATCCCGTAAATGAGCGGGCTGATAGGATGCGTCTCTGCCGCGGCATCTACCAGCAGTGCCGGCCCAATCGCTACCGGGGGAGCCGCGAATGCTATGGTTACGCTCGCCGACTTGGCAGGGTCCGTTGTACTCCTGGCTTTGATCGTAACCGCCGCCGGCGTTGGGTAGGGCGTGACATATAAACCGTCGCTGCTGATGCTTCCCAGCGCGGCATTGCCTCCGTCCACCTCATTCACTGACCACTTCAATGCAGTGCTGAAGCTCCCCGTTCCATCCACGGTCCCGGTAAATTGGTTGCTCTGGCCGGGAGTCAGCGTCACATGATCAGGCGCAATCTTCACTCCGGTAACCACGCCCGCTGCCTGGCTCGTAGCCGGGGCTGTCGCCGTTTTTTCCGCCGTCCTGTTTTCCTGCGCGCTTGAGCCGATCGCCTCATCCGCCAGCAGTTCCGCGGTAAAGACAGCTCCTCCCATTGCTGCCACCACTGCAGAGCCCTTCACAACCTTGCGAGTATCCTTGGCCACCCAGATTGTTTTCTTGTCAGACCCTTCATCGGCCGAAGTGATGTCCACTCGAAACGTATCGAATTTTCCTGCGGGCACTGTAACGGATTCGCTGCCCGCAACGTTCAGTTGCAGCAGCTTCACCTTCTGCGTCTGAATGTCCAGGTTGCGGAAAGTCGTACTGTAGCCCACTGCCAAAGGCAGACTGGCAATTGCCTCATTCGCGCCGGCGCCATCGGCAAAAAGTTCCCCACCCAGATCGACGGCTACCGAGTTCTCCTGACCGTTCACACTGATCTTGCCTGTTGCCTTGCCGCTGCTGAAGTCCAGGTCAATCACCACCGGATCTCGCGAAAGATGTCGCTTGCGCAGAATCAGAGTGGTCTTCTCAATGATTGCGGTGTCAGTCACTGCGCCACCAGGCATTTCCATCTCAGCGATGGCTGTCCAGAAGTTGCCGCTGTCTTGAATCGTCGTGGACGACTTGAGGTTCATCACTTGGCCGCCCACTTCAAGCTTCACCTGATAGTGATAGGCACCCGGTTGCAGATCAACGGCCGGCTTGGGAAGGCCGGTAGCTTTCTTATCCTGCGCCCCGGCAGCAGACACAAAAAGCGCAAAACACATGAAGGTGCAGATAAAGGTCTTCATCAAAGCTGTTTCCCTCTCTTGAGGTTGGCGCAATCGAATTCTGGATTTTGTCAATTTCCGGAAGTATACTCCGGCCTTCCCCTCGCCTCAAGCCAAACTCGAGCGTTCGCGTCAAATGGCAAGGCGCGCCGCATCATCCATCTCGAACGCGTCAGCCATCTCGGAACAGATACGAACAAACTGTTTTCCGAGTTTCATAAATCGATCGATTGGCTGATGTTTCTTGCAGTCATCGTGCGCCCGGTCACGGCAGGGCTCGACCATGGAGAAACGCGTCCTCCTCGGGGATTACAGATAATTACCTTCTCAACGCGCACAATAAAAACATGAAGAATGACCAGAGCCGCGCACCGTTTCCTGTTCCCTGTTCCCTGCTCCCTGCTCCCTGTTCCCTGTTTCCTGCTCCCTGTTCCCTGCTCCCTGTTCCCTGTTCCCTGCTCCCTGTTCCCTGTTCCCTGTTTCCTGTTTCCTGTTCCCTGCTCCCCGTTCCCTGTTCCCTGAAAAGAAACTTCCTATAAATATTTATTTTTGGCCCGGTTTCTTTGCAGATAATTCGACTAACTGCGAGAATCAGGCACTTTTTGAACAACATACGCGCAGAACCGCACCAGCATATGGGATTGCAACAATGAGCCTGAGATTTGCGTTGCAGATTATTTCCTGCCGGCGTGATAGACACGTTCTCAACTAAGTTGCTACTGGCGTCTCACCACCACAGGGAAGCAGGTATGGTGCGGGCGGAGGGAATTGAACCCTCATGGCCTTGCGGCCTGCGGATTTTCATGCCACTTCGGCTTTCGCCGCCCCGCCTCGCGGGTTCGTGGTCTGGACTATACCTTCACCATTCCTCACACGAGGTTCAGGTGCTGCCCGTCTAGTCTCTACACCTTCCCGCAAGTGCCTCGGGCTTGGCTCGGGATTGCCATTTCAGGTTTCCCCGACTTTGAGCAGTTCTACGTCATCGGTTTCCCGATGGGCACTCATGTTTGTTTAAGTCCGCTGCGTCTGCCATTTCGCCACGCCCGCGGGAAATTGGCCACAGCCTCATCATAATGCTAGCAGCTACGGTCCACATTTCGCAGCCAAACGGCTGACTTCCAAAAGGACCGCGGCTTTTCTTGGGATTCGTTATTTTCTTCGGAGTAGCTTCTTTGAACATTGCAGTTGGCTCGAATGATTGCGGAATTTCTCACAACGCGTTATCGCCAAAAACCAAACCTCTCTGCATAGAGCCTGACCAGCAGCTTGGCGTAGTCCCAGCCGACTTTGAAGTTGGCTTTGCTTGCGCCCAGGTTTCGGCAACCGAAGGCCAGCGGAATCTCCGCGACAGAACGAATCTGCCCGCGCACCAGAATCTCCAGCAGCAACTTGAAGCCAGAGGGCTGAAAGGCAATTCCGTCAACGCACGCGCGGCGGACAAGGAAGTAGCCGGTCATCGGATCACGCGCGCGAATCCCAGCTCTCTGAATAGGCCACGTAGCCCACACGGCAGCCATGGACAGCCATTTTCTGATGGGGTTCCAAGCGCCCAGTTGCCCGCCTGCGGTGTAGCGACTGCCGATGGCCAAGTCGTTACCCGCAAGAATGGCCGTAACCAACGCGGGCAGCAATTCAGGAGGATGCTGCCGGTCGGCGTCCATTACGCCGAGAATCGACGCGTCGGTGTGCGCCCAGCCGTAGATGATTGCGCCCGACAAGCCCCGCTCTCCCTTGCGCACCAGCAGGCGCACGCGCGCATCTTCAAGGGCGATGGCGGAGACAATCTGCTCGGTGCCGTCGCGACTGTCGTCATCGACAACAAGAATCTCATAGGGAATTCCAAGCGGATCGAGTACGGCGCGGACCTGACTGAGAAGATCGGGAAGGTTTTGCGCCTCGCGCAGAGTAGGGATGATCAGCCCTAACTTCATTAGGCCGCTCATTGCCGCGCCGTCCGCCGGCGTGTACGATGATTCTATAACTGCTGGCGACATATTAACCTTAAGTATACGGGGTTTATCAGGTTGAAGCGCAGCTTTCCCATCAACTTTCTGCTCATCATGTTTTTCACGCTGCTTGGCATGGCGGTGATGGGCTATCATCCCAGCCTGGAAGACGACGGCATTTATTTGACAGCGGTAAAGAGCAGGCTGAATCCAGCGCTTTATCCCCACAACGCCGATTTTTTCCGCTTACAAATGCAGGCCAGCCTGTTCGACAAGTGCGTCGCAGGATTCGTCCATTTGACCGCCATTCCATTGGCTGCCACAGAGTTGCTGTGGCAGTTTCTATCGATCGCGTTGATCCTCTTTGCGTGCTGGACGATTGCGCGCAAACTGTTTCCCGAGGCACGGGCGCAATGGGCCGGCGTTGCTCTGGTCACCGCCATGTTCACGCTGCCGGTAGCTGGAACGGCGCTCTACCTGGTCGATCAGCATCTGCACCCGCGCGCCATGGCCACGGGCATTATTCTTTTGGCTGTTTCGCGGATCATGCAGAACGAAAAATGGCAGGCAGCTCCTCTGCTGTTGCTGGCTCTTTTACTGCATCCACTCATGGCCGTGATGGGCGTTTCCTTTTGCGTCTTTTTAAGCGTGGCGTTGCTGGAGCCGGTTCACGAGTGGGTGCAAGTCTGGCGCGAGGCAGAACACGGTTCGGTGGCGGCGTCCTTCGTTCCCCTGGGCTGGATCTTCATGGCGTCTACTCCCGCATGGCAGGCCAATCTGCAGGCTCATTCCTACATGTTTTTCGACCGCTGGGAATGGTATGAGTGCCTGGGCGCGGTGGCCCCTTTGTTCCTCTTCTGGCTGCTCTGGTGGTTCGCGCGCAAACGCGGCGAAAACCTGCTGGCCCGCTTTGCGCTGGCCGTCATCCTTTACGGCGTCTTTCAACTGGCTGCGGCCATGGTCCTGCTGAACAGTCCGCGGCTTATCCGGCTCGTTCCCTTGCAGCCGATGCGTTTTCTTCATTTGATGTACTTTTTTCTGATGCTGGTTGCCGGCTGTCTCCTGGGCAAATACCTGCTTAAGAAAAGCGTCTGGCGATGGGCAATCTTTCTAGTAACCATCAATGCCGGAATGCTCGCCGCGCAGCGTATGCAGTTCACTGGCAGCGAGCATCTGGAACTGCTCGGACGAAACTCGGCCAACCCATGGCTAGAGGCCTTCACCTGGATTCGCCAAAACACCCCGACTGACGCCTACTTTGCCCTTGATCCGGAATATCTGGCCGTACCAGGCGAAGACTACCACAGCTTTCGCGCCCTGGCCGAGCGCAGCCAGTTGGCCGATAACATCAAAGACGCGGCGGTGGTGACACTGGTTCCCGAGCTAGGCGAGGTATGGGCGCAGCAGGTCAAGGCGCAGGGCTGCGACCCGGTATCGCGCCGCTGCGCGGGTTGGAACCGCTTTCAGCTTGCGGATTTCGAGCAACTGAAGACGGAGTTTGGCGTCGATTGGGTGCTCGTCTCGTACCCCGCGCCTGCGGGGCTTGGTTGCCCATGGCACAACGACGTGCTTGCGGTATGCCGGATACCATAAACAGGGAACAGCGCGTCGTGGTATATTCAGCCAAAGGCATGAGCACAAAGAGCTTTTTCAAGGGAATTTCTAGATTCCTTCGGCGTTGCCGCTTAGGTTTGCTGCTCGGTTATTGGGCAATCTTTCTCGGATATTCCGTAATGAAGCTGGCTGAGGATGGCTCAAGCAAGGTTATAACTTAGTGCAGAAATTTGTACGGAGAAGGATTTCATTGGAGCGGCAACACGTTAGTGCTTTGCACGTGGACATGGACTGAATTTCTGGCAATGCAGGCCATCTATCTCGCCATTACTCTCGTGCTCTGCTACCTTGAGTGGCGCAAATCGAGGAAACTGACATCATAGGCAAGGGGGCAGAAGTTGGGCGAGTCATTTAAGGATCTTGTGGTGTGGCAGCGGGCGATTCAATTAACGATCGCTGTTTACGAACTGACTTCTTCTTTCCCGCCCTCAGAACAATTCGGCTTGACCAACCAGTTACGAAGGGCCTCCGTTTCTGTCGCCAGCAACATCGCGGAAGGCTATGGACGCTCGACGACCGGAGAATATCTTCAATTTCTCGGTCATGCAAGAGGTTCAAACTATGAAGTACAAACACAACTTATAATTTCAAGAGAACTGAAATTCACTTCAGAACAATCGCAACAACTGGTTGTAAACCTTTCTGATGAGGTAAGCAAGATGCTGGTCACGATCATGAACAAGCTGCGAAAATGATCACGGGCCTTCTGTTCCCTGTTCCCTATTCCCTGTTTTTACCGGCTCGGAGACCGGGTCATGCTCAATCTTTCTCGACGACTGATTCTCGGCTGCGTCCTGCTACTCTGCCTCACGGCTGGGCTGCTGATGGCCACGCACCACACCCTGGCGGTTGCGGGGCAGTCGAAACTGGCGTGGGTATTTCTGGCAGCTGAAGTGCTCATTGCGGCGGGGACCGTCTACTTCGTGCTGCGGCCTATTCACCAGTTGGCGCGCGACGCCCGCAGAATTGCCCAGGGCAACCTCGAACACCGCGTGGAATGGAGCAGCCACGACAGCTTCGGCGTGATCGCCAGCGAACTGAATCGCATTGCGGTGAGGCTGCGCGAGCTACGCGACTCCGACGCCGGACGACGCCAGATGGAGTATCAACTCTCCGACGCCGTTCTGCAATCCATCTTTGAGCCGATCATTGTGACCGACGGCAAGGGGCACCTGCTCAAGGTGAATCAGGCGGCGACCGAGCTGCTGGGCGAGGCCGCAACCGATCGAATGGCACTCGCCAATACCCCCGGCGGCGACAAAATTCTGAGCGCCATCCGCGATGCCGTCGCCATGCAGAAGGCCGTAGCCACGGAAGACGAGGCGACGCTGTTGCCGATGCGAATCGGCAAGCAAGAGCGCAGTTACCGCCTGCGCACCACGCCCATGCGCGACTCCCAGGGGCGGCTGCTGGGCACTGTCACGACTCTTGAGGATGTGACCAGCTTGCAAGACACAGACCGCTTCAAAACGCAATTCATCAGCGTGGCCAGCCGCAAGCTGCGCGATCCGCTGCTGCTGTTGCGCCGCGGGCTTTATGCTCTGGGCCAGGGCTTTGGGGGCCCGTTGCTGCCCCTCCAGGCGGAGCTGGTGGCGGCGGCCAGCAACGAAAGTGAAAAGCTGGACGATCTGATGGGCGACCTGATCGAAGTGGCCGAGTTGGACGCTGGCCGGCGCGAGTTCAAGCTCGAGCGGCTGCGCCCGCTGCAGATCCTGAACGATGCCCGCGACCGCTATTGCGACGACGCCGCTCAGAAGCATATTCGCGTCGAGGTCAAGGCTTATGCCGATCTGTCTTTCGTGCAAGCCGACCGGAGAGCGCTGCGCTCGATCTTAGACAACCTGCTGTCAAACGCCATTCGCTACACACCCGTCGATGGCGAGATTCTCCTGGCCGCCGAAGAGGTGCAGGACTTTGTGCAGTTCACGGTCCGCGACACCGGTCGCGGCATTGAGGCGGACCGGCTGGGCACCATCTTCGACCGCTTCAATACCTTTTCGGAGAAAGGCTCAGGCCTCGGCCTGGCGCTGGGACGCCGGCTCGTGGAGTCGCTCGGCGGCCAGATTGCCGTCGAGAGCCGCCTCGGCCATGGAACCACCTTCCGTTTCACCATACCCGTGGCGGCCGTGCAAGATGTCCGTCATCCTGTCGAGGTGGGCTGAGCTATGGCCGAAATCGTTCTTGAGCGCAAAAAGGAACCAGCTCGGCTCCGCGTCTACATCGGCGCCGCGCCTGGGGTGGGCAAAACCTACCACATGCTCAACGACGCCTACCTGATGAAGCATCAGCAGGGCGTGGATGTGGTCATCGGCCTGGTCGAAAGCCATGGACGCAAGGATACCGAATCGCGCATCCGCGACCTGGAGATTGTGCCACAGCGCGAGATTCCCTATCGCGGCGTCACCCTGAAAGAGATGGATGTCGACGCCATTCTCTTTCGTCATCCGCAAACCGTCGTTGTGGATGAGCTGGCCCACACCAATGTTCCCGGCAGCAAGAACCGCAAGCGCTACGAGGATGTGCTGGAGCTGCTCGACGCCGGCATCAACGTGATGACCGCGGTCAACATCCAGCATCTTGAAACGCTGAACGACGCCGTCAATCGCTCGGCCAACACCGTCATTCGCGAGACCGTCCCGGACAACTTTCTCAAGCGCGCCAATGAAGTGGTCAACGTCGACGTGACGGTGGACGAACTGCGTTCCCGTTTGCGCCAGGGAAAGATTTACGCGTCGGAAAAGGTGGAGCAGTCACTGGCCAACTTCTTCCGCAAGGGCAACCTGAATCTGCTGCGCGAGCTCGCCCTGCGCACCACCGCCGAGCAGGTCGGCAACCAGGCCAGCGAGTACCGCCGCACGCAAGGTTTGGAACAGGCGCCGATTCCCGAGAAGGTCATGGTCTGCCTCAGCACCCGGCCCGGCGCCGAGCGGCTTTTGCGCATCGGCTCGCGCATCGCCGGCCGCCTGGCCAGCAATTGGTACGCCGTCTACGTCACCCGGCCTGTGGACGACAAGGGCCACGGCGACCCCGAAGCCTTCCACCGCCTCGAGGAGTATCAGCGCATGGCCCGCGATCTGGGCGCGCAAGTGGTTACGCTCAGCGACAAGAACGTCTCCGACGCGCTCATCCGCTTTGCCCAGCAAGAGAGCATCTCGCACGTCATCTTCGGCCAATCGGCCCGCACACGCTGGGACATTATTCTGCGCGGCTCGGTCATCAACCGCTTCCTCTCCGAAGTTCGCGATGTAACTGTGCAGGTGGTGCCAATGCAGCCGCTCAAGCAGGTGCGCAAAGGTTGAGCAGGTTGGTGTTCAGTAACTCCAGTCTGCTAACGTCAAGAGCGTTTTTTCGACCAAATAACTCCACATTTCCGCCTAAAGCTTTTCTCGATTCCGCGAAACTTATCGTCGTTGCTGGGGTTTAGAATCATGACGCCTTCCGCGATTGCTCATCCTGGTTGGATGAGGCGAGAGCTAGACCTCAGGCGCAGGAGAGACAGAATCATGAATCGGTCTTTTTTGAAGACAGTTACCCCGCAAGTTAGAAAGTTTGACAGGTTGTTCATACGCAAGATGGTAATTTTCGTAGCAATGATGGCCATGGTTTTTGGAGCTTTCTGTGCGATTCCGGTTCGTGCGCAAAAAACTCCTCAAGGCCTCTTGGACGGAGATTGGAAGAATATCAATCCCAAAACCAGGGGAATTACGGAAATCGTCATTGACGGAAAGAAGATCCACCCATTCGGCGCCTGTCATCCAACGGTTTGCGACTGGGGCAAAATCAAGGCAAAAGCCTTTGCTTCAGGAGTCGATTCAAACGATATCAACCGGCTGGTGGCGCACAAGTACAACGGATTCGATTCAGTCGAGATTACGATCTCACTCCTGCCCGATGGCACTCTGCGAGTGGATACATTTACCCATTTCACAGACGCAAGCGGCCGCGCCGATTACAGCGAGGTGAACTACTTCCACCTTTTCAACAGCCCAATTGCTCCCTAGGCGCGTTCGCGACGAAGCGAGAAGGAAAAACGCCGGACTTCAGATTTGTCGTGTTTTTTCCTGGTGGAAACTGGGGCGGAAGATCATTGAACCACTCGGTAGTCGGATGACGGGTACCTCATGTTTCGCCGTGGATTCTGTGGCAGATAGAGAACACACAAATTCGCGCCGATCTCCTCAGGGCTCTCACCCCAAGTCCCCGTCATCACTCTCCCGTCTTCGGTGCGGAATTCGTACACCACATAGACACCGCCCCGGGCCCCGCGAGAGCGCTTCGTTACCACCGCGACCGCGGGCCTGCCTTCGACGAGCAAACGCCGAATAGAGCGCATGTTGAACATCAATCCCATGAGAGTCAGCACCAGCACAGTCGGAATCAAGAACGGGAACCAAGCCGCATCAATAGGTTCTTCCCAGGCAGCCGGATGGTTTACGGCTGGATTTGAGGGAAGATACCGGATAGTGAGCGGATCGGATTCCCTCAATTTCAGTCCCGGACGAGAAGCGCTGCCAGTAAAAGATCTCCCATTGACGACAAATGAATATTTAACTCGGGTCTTCAATAGCTCTTCGACCACTCCAGTGGTTTCGCTGCTCTCATGGCGCAGAGCTGTTCGTGTTTGCATCAGTTGCACGGCAAACCTACCGGCCCACAGAAAAATCGCAACGGCGATCCCCAGAAGAATCGTAACAATTACAGCCCACTGCATAGGTTTCTCTATGCGCGTTCTACGAGGCAGTCGCCCTGTGAGTTCGCTGGGAATGATCGATGCTTCGGCAACCGAGAAGTTGGAATCCATTACACGTCTCTCCCCTTCAAGGGCGATTCTCACTTGAAAAACGAGTCGATAACTCCGTCGACAATCGCGTCGCTGGTGCTTCGATTCACCATGGGACTCCAATCCTGATCTGGTGGCGGATCGGAATCCTCTGAAAACGAATTTTCAGACTGATGGGAAGCATCCGAAGCGTGAACGATGCGCATCAGCACGCCTCGATCCATCCAGATCAGGCAGCAATTCTCGCAGGAGTTGATGACCGCGTTGCCCGGACCGGCATAGAAATGCGCGTCCATCGGATGGTGGCATTGCGGGCAGTTGAGCTTGCGGCGCAAATCTTCTGTGTCGGGAGCAGCCGAAGCACCTTCGCTTCCCTGCCCCGCTCGCAACTGATCGACCAATCCTTCCAACGCCTGCATCGCGACCATCATGCCGTGGCATCCGGTGCAATAGATGATCGGAACTTTGGCGAGGACCGCGCGAACCAAGGGAACGCTATTGCAGACCGGGCAATTCTGACCGCTAGGCTCATCAAGAACGCGCACGCCATCGTCGTTCTTGTCCGGGAAATAAACGCTCTGGCAGTAGTCGCACTTGAAGCTCGCCATGTCCGGCTTGAGTCGCATGGGAGCGCCGCAGGATGGGCAGTTCATTGGGCCTTTCCACATTCTGCGCAATACTTAGCGCGTTGAGGAATGGGTTTTCCGCACTCGATGCAGAACTTGACAGCTTCTGCGCCGGCGGCTTCAGAGCCGGCCGGAGCGCCGATCAGAATTGGAGCAGGCGTGGGCCCCTGAGATGGAATTCCGCCCGGTGCGGAGATCGATGGCTTGAGGGCGTTCGAGAGGACCTGCGCAACAGCCGCCCCGGCGCCAAGGCCCATGCCCATACCGGCCGCGCCGCTGGTATTGGCCGCCGAAAGATCCAACGATTCAGCCGCCGCGTAGAGTGTGTAACGGCCCAGATCGCCGACCATATTCATGCCAATGCGCTGGTCGAAGACCTTTTGCAGCTCTTCGGGAAGTGAAACATTCTCGACGACGAATTTGTCCAGCGCGAGGCCGAGCGCGGCGAATGTGGGTCTCATCTGCTCGGCAATCTTTTCAGCCAGAACGGAATGATTGGCAGCCATGTCGAGGAACGAGAGATCGCTATTGGCAAAGATCTGCGTCATGCCGCCAACGATAGTGTCGCGCAACTGACCTTCGAGGTCGGCGGCAAGGTAACTGTCGCGGGTGCCGCTGATCTGATTGAAGAAAATCCGCGGATCGGCGATGCGATAGGAGTAGATGCCGTAACAGCGCAGGCGGACCGCTCCAAACTCCTTATCGCGAATCGTAATAGGCGTGGCCGTGCCCCACTTCTGGTCGATCTGCAAACGCGTCGAAAAAAAGTAGACCTCGGATTTGAAGGGAGACTCAAAGGCCTTGTTCCAGTTCATCAAATCGGTGAGCAAAGGAAGATTGCGAGTGTTGAGCGTGTGCAGGCCGGGGCCAAAGACATCGGCGACCTTTCCTTCATTGACGAAGACGGCCATCTGCGACTCGCTCACGGTAAGCTTGCCGCCGTTTTCTATCTCCAGGTCGCGCATGGGATAGCGATAAGAAAGAATGCCGTCCGCCGGCTCATTCCACTCAATGACAGCGATGAATTGCTTGCCTAGAAACTGTCCGAAGGTCATAAGATTCTCCGCTCGAAACTATAGCACACGCTAGTATGCACTCGTCACAAAGAAAGCTTATGCATCTCGCTTCGCTTTTGTTTCAACAACAGCAGTGCCAAGTGCGTGCTCCTGGCGCGCTACCGCTCCGGAGCGCCCACCCAGGAGTCCTGCGTTTCATCGTCTGATTTTTCGCGCACAAAGACGTCGCAGGCTTTGTGCCACTGCCCCATTTGTTCGGCTCCGCTTCCCTCGAGGGCAATCTTGTAGGCCCCCGGCCCATTGTTGTCGCCCGTCGCTCGCGCCAGAATGACGCCGTCGTAGGATATGACTTTGTCAGCGATTACCGTTACTTTTTGACCCACCTCAAACATTGTTCTTCCCCCCGATTGCAAATCTTACCAGCCAAACCTATCTCTTTGGCGGTTTTTCTCTTATGCGTCCGAGATTCTGTTTGGTGTAAGACAAGGCATCGAGAGCAGCGAACCCGTCCCTGTGATAACTTTGAAGTAGCGGCCTTAAACGAGCTCGTAGCTCAGTTGGTAGAGCAACGCCCTTTTAAGGCGTGGGTCGTGCGTTCGAGCCGCACCGAGCTCACCACTCTTTCTGGCCGCGGTATTTCCCTCACAACCTCACCTCTGCTTGTCCCTCCGGGGCAATCGCTGGCTGCGTTGCAGCCGTTTGAGGCTGCGTGAACTGCGGCAGCGTGAAGTGGAAGGTGGCGCCTTTGCCCAGCTCACTCTCGACCCACACGCGTCCGCCGTGGGTCAGCACGATGTGCTTGACGATGGCCAGACCGAGTCCAGTGCCGCCCGACTCGCGCGAGCGGGCCTTGTCAATGCGGTAGAAGCGCTCAAAGATGCGAACCAGGTGCTCGGAAGCGATTCCAGGGCCAAAATCCCGCACAGTGAACTCGACCTCCGATTGCAACAGCCGCGCGCCAACCAGAATGCGTTTGCCGGCCTTGCCATACTTCATCGCATTTTCAATCAGGTTGCCGAAGACCTGATTCATGGCATCGGAATCGGCCAGCACACGAGCATCAGGTGCGCCGGAGGACTCCAGAGCAACGCCGGAATCAGCCACGATGCCGCCCAGCGACTCAATGGCATCCTGCACCATCTCGCTGGCTGGCGTGGGCTGAAGCGCCAGCTTGTAGTCCGGGCTCTCAACGCCGGCCAGGGCAAGCAGATCCTCCGTGATGCGGTTCATTCGCGCGGCGTTCTTGAGGATGATGCCGAGGAACTCGCGTGTGGTCTCCTTTTGCGGATTCTGGTCCTCGATCAGCGTTTCGACATAGCCCTGAATGGAGGTGAGCGGGGTGCGCAGTTCGTGGCTGACGTTGGCGATGAATTCCCGGCGAGAGTTCTCCGCGGTCTCAATGCGAGTCACATCGTGCAGCACGGCGAGCGCGCCGCCTGAGGCCATGGGAGCGGCATGGATCTCAAAGATGCGTCCAGGCGCGAGAATGTTGGCGCGGCCGGAATGTACTTCGCGCTGTTCGAGCGCCACGCGCACACAAGCCAGCAATTCGGGGTCGCGGACAAAATGAACCAGCGGCCGGCCGACGCGAATTTCAGTGCCGGCAATGCGCTGCATTTGGGCGTTTGACCAGCGAACCAGCCCGTCGGGCGTAATGGCAACCACGGCTTCTTGCAGCGAATCGAGCATGGCGGCCAGCTCCTGGCGGCGGCTTTCGATCTCGGCAAAACTCGTCTCCAGCCGCTCGGCGGCCTGGTTGAGCGCGGCCTCTGGGGCCGAGAGTATATCTTCCTCCGTGTGGAGCAGCCGGGCACTCAGGTCGCCGTCTGCAATGCGCCGCGCAAAAGCGATCACCCGGTCAAGCCGGGCGGCGGTGCGGCTGGCAACCCATATGGCCAGGGATAGCGCGACTGCCAGCGCAATCATGCCCGACCACAGAGTCTCATTCCCCAGCAGAAGCGCGGTCTTGCCGGGGGGCAGCTCCAATACTTTGCCGGCCAAAATCGGAATGAAGACGAACTCCATCGCCGCTGCCTGAAACACCAGCAACAGCAAAAACAACCCGAGCAGCTTGGTGAAGACCTTTGATTTCACGCTGCCTCTAATCGCTCTTGGGAAGTTCGAAGCGGTAGCCGGCGCCGCGCACGGTTTTCAAGTAGCGCGGGTTTTCCGGATCGAGTTCGATCTTCTCGCGGATGCGGCGCACATACACGTCAACCGAACGGGGAGTGACGAAGCGAGCATCGCCCCAGACGGAGTCCAGCAGGTGGTCGCGGCTATATACCCGGCCCGGATGGCGAGCCAGATAGTCGAGCAGCCGGAACTCGGTGGCCGTGGTCGTGGTCAACTCACCGCGCACCTTCAACTGCATGGCGTTGGCGTCGATTATGATCTCTTCAAAGCTGATGACCGAAGGCGTGGTGGGACGCTCGAAGCGCCGCAGAACGGCCTTGACGCGGGCCACCAGTTCGCGCGTGGCAAATGGTTTGGTGATATAGTCGTCGGCGCCCATTTCCAAGCCCAGCACGCGGTCGTTTTCAGCGGCGCGCGCGGTCAAAAAGATGATGGGAACGATGGCAAGCGCGGGATGAAGGCGCAGCCGGCGGCAGATGTCCAGGCCGTCGCCGCCAGGGACCATGATGTCCAGCAGAAAGAGAGCGGGCGCCTGACGTTCAGCGTCGGGAATCAGGTGGGTGGGGGTAAGAAAAAGGCGTACCGAAAAGCCGGCTGCCTCCAGGTGGTGCTGCACCAGCCGAGCTATGTCGGCGTCGTCTTCCAATACAAAAATCGTCTGGCTCAACCGGTCTGCCCTCGCCCGGCGGCCGTTGAATTCAGATGCGGAGGCCGCACGGAGTCATTAACAGAGTAATTCAGTGGGGCAAATGGATTGCAAACGTTGTGTGAATTTTGCCCTGAAGCCAGAGGACCAAGCCAAGTCCGGGGAACTTGAGGCTTTGAAAGAGCGAAACTTAAGCCACCTCTTCATGATTTACGCTGAAAATGCGGGCTAGGCGTGCGCCATGGCCCCCAGAAAGAGGCTCCTGTGACTTGGATCATGCTGCTGGTTGGACTGGTGGTAGGAATGGTTTCCGGCGTAGTAGGCATTGGCGGCGGAATTTTGTTTGTTCCCGCGCTGGTGTGGCTCGCGGGCATGAACCAGTACAAGGCGCAAGGCACTTCGCTGGGCGCTTTGCTGCTACCGGTGGGCATCTTCGCCTTTATGGAATACTACCGCAAAGGCAACGCGGACTTGCACGTGGCGCTTCTTCTGGCCATCGGGTTCCTGGTGGGTGGCTACATTGGGGCGGTGGGCGCGCAGCACATTCCCGAACTCTGGCTGCGGCGCATCTTCGCGCTGACCTTAGTCGCCGTAGGTGCAAGAATGTGGTTCAGCAGGTAATGCAGCGAGAGTTGCAGGAGTCGACGAAATTGATCTGCGACTGATCCATCCGTCTCAGAGCCGCTTGCTCAAGCAACCCGCAACGCCTTCTGAACCGCCTCCGGTTCGCGGTCGATTACCCGCAGATAGGCGCGCGCCGTTCCGTCGGGAACGCGCCGACCCTGCTCCCAGTGGCGCAGTGTGTTGATATTGAAATCGAAGCGACTGGCAAACTCTTGTTGCGTCATCCCCAGACGGCCTCGGATCGCCTTGATGTCGATCTCGGGCGGGATGTGAACGACGTATTGGCTCTCGTCGCCTGTTCCATCAACGAAGGCCAACGCCTGTTCAAGCCCACGCAAAATTCCCTCGCCAACTTTGCTCATAGAGTTTGCCTCCTTCGTTTGTGCGCCTCGACCATCTGTTGGGTAAACTGCTGCATCTTCCTCAGTTCGGTCTTAGTCAGGTCCGCCTGATCGTTCTTGGCGTACGCTTTCAGAAGCAGCAGCGGCATCTCCGTGTCGTAATAGAAGTAGATGACGCGCGCTCCGCCTCGCTTACCACGTCCTTCCAAGCCCCATCGAATCTTTCTCACGCCACCCGATCCGGGAATCACATCGCCCGCAGTGGGGTTGTAGGCCAGGTAAAGGATCAGTTCCGCCCGCTCCGCGTCGTCCATCAGCTTTTTCGTCGCGCTGAGGAATTCACTGGTCTCTACAACCGATATGGGCCGTGTCTCTGGCAAGAACCATTGTAGTTCATTGCACTACCTACCGCAATCCGCCCCGACTGAATTGCCCGGTCTCTCCGAAATCCAGAGACGGGTGCACGGTAGGCGATGAGGAACGCGATGCTGATGCTGGAGCACCATCGGATTAGAATGAAGGATATGAGCGAAGCAGTCTCCCTCGAAGCCCAAGTCAGTCAGCAAGTTATTCTCGCCATGAAGGCACACGACGCAGTTCGCACCACCACTCTGCGGCTCATCAAGAACGCCCTCAAAAATCAATTCATAGCCAAACGCGAGCCGCTCACCCCCGCCGAAGAGCAGCAAGCCCTGGCCACCATGATCAAGCAGCGCCGCGACTCCATCGATCAATTCACCAAGGGCAACCGCCCCGAGTTGGCCGCCAAAGAAGCCGCCGAGATTGTCGTCATTGAAGAGTTTCTACCCAAGGCTCTCGACGATGCCGCCCTCGCCGCTCTGGTTGCCGAAGCTGTCAGCGAAGTCGCAGCCGCGAGTGGCCAAAAGCCCACGCCGAAAGAAATGGGCCAGGTGATGAAGGCCGTGCAAGCCAAACTGCTGGCCAAGAGCCTCCGCGCCGAAGGACGGACGGTCAGCGATTTGGTGAAGAAGGCGCTGGCTGGCTAGCGCATCTGCGCTTTTGCTGAGCGAAGCGTAGCGGAGTCGAAGGACCTGCTTCTGGTTTTCTGCGGAGAGGGTGGGATGCTCATGGAATTGGGGCTCACACAGATTCCAAAAGTCCTATAGCGTTTCCAGGCACCAAGGTCAGCTATTGCCCCAACCAATCCGCGCAAGGAATTGATCGAGTTCTTCGCGGCTCACGCTATTGGCCTGCGCATCGTCACCGCCGCGTGAATTGCGGGGATCACGCACCACAAAACTCAGGCCAACGCCATCGTTGCCCCAGCGATTGGCTCTAGCGAGCAGAGAAATTGAACACTCGGGGATCGTCTTTCCTGGCGCGGTTTTCTTCAGCGTCATCTGGACCAGCGTACCCGGGTACCACCGCTCCTCTGTCAATACATACATTCCCGTCGAGCTGATATTCAAAATGGCATGAGGCTTCGGAGTGCCACCCGTCCAAAAGTAAACAGCCAAACCCGGCAGCGTTTCCCGCGGAGCCTTCCTCGGCTCAGGAGGATCGGGAGATAGCCAACGCTGAAGCCAATTCTTTGGCTTGCTGATCTCTTTCTTGGCTTCAGCTTTGGCTGTGGCTTCTTCAGGCCGAGCCTGGGGGATCTCTTCTTCGCGAGCCAGCACGGAAGTGTCGCTCACTATCGACGCCGTGCGCGCGGCATGGGCCGTGGCGTGTGCGCTGATAAACCTCGCCTGTTCCTGTTCGATCTCTTCGGCAACCCCGAAGAGAATTTGATCTCCGGGCTGCGTGTGCGACGAGAAGATCGATTGGGTGGGCAGCGCAAGCACGCTTGCCGCCACTGGGCTAGAAGGCGAAACACGATAGGTGGGAAACAACTCAACCGCTTCAATCACCTGATGATTCGGATCCAGATAAATCAGATCCAGCGGCACGCGCACATCCTCCGTTGGGATTCCCCTGAATGGAACCATCCAAAGTCCCGCGCCTGATTTCGGTGTAAGCCGGGGCATACGTTCCGCAAGGCTGACCAATGAAAAATCGCCGCATGCAACTTCGGCCCCTAAAACATATCCTCTGGTCTGGTTGTATGCGCACAGGTTTTTTGCGTCTTCGCAGCCTTCCTCCCTCGGCAAACTTTCGCCCACCGAGCGGCGGATTTCGACTTCGAAAGATCTGTTCATTGAGGAGTCTTCCACCTGAAGCGCAGTCCTGTGCCACGCAGTTCCCCACTGCGTTCATCGGCCATAACCTGCCTATGCATGAGATTTTTGTGAGGTCGACAGGAGAAATGGACAGGGCACTGCCACATCAAAGCCAGCAAAGGCTTTGTACTCATCACAAATAAAAATGGCCGCATTGACTTCCAAGACATTTTTTTGAAATCCGCTTGACATTTGTGCGACTACGGCAGCAGTGTTGAATCTGATGTAGTAGTTCCCCGCCGCAGTGCCTGCCATCCCCCCTTGGATGCAGACGCGCGGTTCGTTTTGAGGTCAAAAAACTTATGGCTACCGCTTTTGCTTCTCGCCCTGGCGAGGAGGACGCGCCAGGTCTCTCCCTCGTGGTTCCGGCCGGCGCCTCTGCCAGCCCGGACATCGATTCAACGCTGCTTGAGAAACGCGTTTTTCCCCCGCCGCCCGAGTTCAGCGCCAACGCTTACATCAAAAGCATGGACGAGTACGAGGCTCTCTATCGGCGGTCCATCGAGAATCCGGAAGCCTTTTGGGCCGATGCGGCTGAGAATTTGCATTGGTTTAAGCGCTGGGACAAAGTGCTGGAATGGGATCTTCCGTGGGCCAAGTGGTTTGTGGGCGGCAAGCTGAACCTGAGCTATAACTGTGTCGATCGTCATGCTCTGGGCGAGCGTTGGAATAAAACAGCGATCATCTGGGAGGGCGAACCGGGCGAACAGCGCCGACTGAGTTATGCCGAGTTGCACGTCGAGGTGCAGCGCTTTGCCAATGCGCTCAAAGGTCTGGGCATTGTGAAGGGCGACCGCGTGGCCATTTACATGGGCATGACGCCAGAGTTGGCCATAGCATTACTCGCTTGCGCGCGCATCGGTGCGATTCATTCGGTCATCTTCGGCGGATTTGCCGCCAATGCCATCGCCGACCGCGTCAATGACTCGGGCTGCGTGGCGATACTCACTCAGGATTCGAGTTATCGGCGCGGCAACGAAATCCTACTCAAGCAGATCGTCGACGAAGCCGTGCTCAAATGCCCCACTGTCCAGCACGTCGTCGTCTATCGCCGCAGTGGCACGCCTGTAACCATGGTCGAGGGCCGCGACCATTGGTGGCACGATCTGACCTCTGCCGCATCGCCCATTTGCCCGCCCGAGGAGATGGATTCCGAAGACCCGCTGTTCATCCTCTACACCTCCGGCACCACCGGCAAACCCAAGGGACTTGTGCACACTACCGGCGGCTACGGGGTGCAGACCTATCTGTCGACGAAGTATATCTTCGACCTGAAGGAAGAGGACGTTTACTGGTGCACGGCCGACATCGGCTGGATCACCGGCCACTCCTACGTGGTCTACGGACCGCTGGCCAACGGCGCCACGGTGCTGCTCTTCGAGGGCGCTCCGGCCTGGCCCGTCTTCTCCCGCTGCTGGCAGATCGTCGAGGAGCACAAGGTCACGGTCCTTTATACCGCGCCCACGGCGATCCGCGCCTTCATCAAGTGGGGCGACGAGTTTGTCGAGAAGCACTCGCAGGAGTCGCTGCGCCTGCTCGGCTCCGTCGGCGAACCCATCAATCCTGAAGTGTGGATGTGGTATCGAGAGAAAGTAGGTCACAATCGCTGCCCCATCGTGGATACCTGGTGGCAGACCGAGACCGGCGCCATTCTAATTTCGCCTCTGCCTGGGGCGACGCCCACCAAGCCGGGTTCGGCGACGCGCCCGTTCTTTGGGATTCTGCCCGAAGTCGTCAACCAGGACGGCAACCCGGTTCCGCCCGGACACGGCGGGTTATTAGTGGTACGCAAGCCCTGGCCGGCGATGGCGCGCACCATTTACGGCGATCCAGAGCGCTTCCGGCAGACTTACTGGAGCCAGGTCGAGGGCAGTTACTTTACCGGCGATGGCGCACGCGTGGATGAGGATGGTTATTTCTGGCTGATGGGCCGTGTGGATGATGTGATCAATGTCAGCGGTCACCGACTGGGCACCATGGAAGTCGAGTCCGCGCTGGTGGCTCATCCCATGGTCGCCGAGGCAGCTGTCGTGGGCCGTCCCGACGAGCTGAAGGGCCAATCCATCGCTGCGTTTGTCGTTCTTGAGCATCCCAACCAACCCAGCCAGGCGCTCAAAGAAGAGTTGCGCCAGTGGGTCGCCAAAGAGATTGGCTCGCTCGCCCGCCCCGACGTCATACGCTTCACAGAAATTCTGCCCAAAACCCGCTCTGGCAAAATCATGAGGCGGCTGCTCCGCGAGCTCGCCTCCAGCGGCCAGGTCACCGGAGACATCACCACCCTGGAAGACTTTTCCGCCATCGCTTCCTTGCGCGAGGTGGAAGAGGTATAAACGCAGCAGCAACTCGCCGTATTAAGTTACGGCCAGAAATAAACAAGCCACAAACGTCGGGTGCCCCATCCTTTTGCGCACTTTGCAAAAGGATGGGATACCACAAACCCTCAATAGACCCTATTTTGAGAGCGCAAAATCAATCGCAAAAATATGAGTTCTCGGCTTGATCCTCGGATGCGAGTGTCTCGGCCGCCGCTTCGATGTGCAACTGAACCTGAGCGCGATTCTTGACCGGCCTTTCCGCCGGGCCAGCCCGCGGCACCAGAGCGTAGACCAGGTCGCAATCGAGCGCATCGCCCACCTTGCGCAAGCTCTTCAAAGTGATGCTGTCGTCGGCCTCTGCCTTCTCGAATTGCAACGGAAGCTGGCGGCTCACGCCCAAAATCCGCCCCAGTTCTCCAGACGAAATGCCCGCCGCCAACCGGGCAGCATGAATCCAGCCCTTCGGTGGCCGGCGAACAGAATACGCCGCACGAAAGCTAGCCAGCGTTCCGGCCAATTGTGTGAACTGAGGACTTCTGAATTCGTTGCGCATCCGGCACCACCAACCCTATGACAATCTAAATATAGTCGATGTACGTCTTTAATGGCAACGATAATTACAAACTAAGATCGAACCCAATGACAATATATACATTGCCATTGGGTTCGATCTTAGTAAATCTATAAATTGTCAAACGTAACCGTCGACAGTTTTTCGGGCTGTTCCCTGTTCCCTGCGCCCTGTTCTCTGTTCCCTGTCTCTAGAACACTTCCGGAGGTCCGGGCGGCGGGGGAATGTGCTTGAGCAGTCCAAGTTCGCCGGCCAGCCGTTCCAGCCGAACGCGGATCGACGCTGACGGCGGCACCAGCGGCAGGCGAACATGATCTGTGCAGCGGCCCATCACCGCAAGCACCGTCTTCACCGGGCAGGGATTCGAGTCCCAGAAGTTGGCATCGATCAGCCGAGAGAATCTGCGTTCGATCTCGCGAGCCTCGACCAAATCTCCGCGCAGCGCAGCGTGAATCATCCGCCCCATCTCGGCAGGAATCTCGTTGGCGGCCACGCTGATCAAGCCGTGCGCGCCAACACCGATCGACGCCAGGCCCAGATTGTCGTCGCCGCTGAAGACCTTGAAGCCGTGGGGCAATGTGTGAACCAGTTGGGCGATCTGCGGCAGCTTGCCGCTCGATTCCTTGATGGCATGAATGTTATGAGCGGCCTCTGCCAGGCGGACAACGGTCTCCGGATCGAGGTTCACGCCGGTGCGGCTCGGGATGTTGTAAATCACAACGGGCAGAGGATTGACGGCCTTCGCGAGCGCCAGAAAGTGCTGAAATTGGCCTTCCTGCGAGGGCTTGTTGTAGTAAGGATTTGCCGAGAGCACCGCATCCACGCCGCGAATTTGCTTAAGCCGGCTGGCATTGCGCACCAGTGTTCGAGTGGAATTGTGGGTGCATCCGGCCCAGACCGGCACACGGCCAGCCGCCGCCTCGGCCACCAGGCACACCGTCATCAGCCACTCTTCTTCGTCCAGCGTGGAGGCCTCGCCGGTCGATCCGCAGGCCACCAGAAAATCGATGCCAGAGTCAATCTGCCAGTTAACCAGCGACTGCAGCGCCGCTTCATCGATCGATCCATCCGCCCTGAAGGGCGTAACGATAGCTGTACCGCAACCCGTAGTTTCCATAATAAGAAAGTGTATACCGAAGCGGGTCAGCCTCGGAAATGAGGCTGACTGCCATAGAACAGACGCTTTCCACGCACGCCTGCGGCTGCTCTTGTGGCTGAAAAGAAGCGGATGGTCTGCGCACGGTTCGCATCTGCTGACAAATGCTAAGCTGTTGTGCGTGGAGCAGGTGAGGTCGGAATGTCAGAAATCGGCTTTTGGATCACGGCTGTAATTAGAAACCCGATGAGTCTCGAAAGGATCAATGTTATGAAGATGCGCTTTAAATGGCTCGCGTTTTTAGTGTTCGTGGTTGCGGCGAGTTCGGCTTTTTCGCAGCAGACTTGGCGCACCATGCCCAACCCTTCGCACGACTCAAAAGACGACGCGAAAGCCAATAGCGATGCTGTTCCCGACGTTTATGCTTTGAGGGGTAACTTCGACAAGGTACTGGTCCTGCGCTTCAAGTACAAGACCGATCTGCTGGCCGGGCTTGAAAAAATGGTACGCCAGGAACATATACAAAATGGAGTGATTCTTTCGGCGATTGGTTCGGTGCGTAGTTATCAGCTCCACCAGGTGACGAACCGCGAATTTCCCTCTGAAGATACCTTTGAAAAGAACAAGTCGGGCGCAGCCGATCTCGTCAGCATGAATGGATATATTATTCGCGGCAGAGTTCACGCACATATCACTTTGGCGACGCCAGACAAGGCGATTGCCGGCCATCTGGAGCCGGGCACTGAAGTCTTTACCTTTGCGATTGTGACGATTGGGGTCATGAATGGAACCGACCTCGACAAGATCGATGACAAAACTTATCGGTAGAGAGTTATAGGTGTCGGTATCCCACCTCAGTCATAACAACAAAGACGTGGCGAGGTGGCGCGCACAACGAAGCGAAGCATCCCAACGTGTCCCATTAAAATGCCGTAAGATGGTGATTGGATTGCCTTGGAATTTTTGCGTGCCCTTGCAGAAAGATTCATCGCAATCGCCCAACCTATGACAAATTCTGAAACGAATTCAGCACGTTTTTATTTGACGACGCCGATCTACTACGTGAATGCGCGGCCTCACCTGGGGCACGCCTATTCGACCATTGTGTGCGACGCCATTGCGCGACGGAAACGGGCGCTGGGAATCGAGACGTGGTTCCTGACAGGCACGGACGAGCACGGGCAGAAGATCGAGCGCTCTGCTGCATTGGCCGGGCGCACGCCGATGGAGTTTGCCACCGCTATTTCGGACGAGTGGCGCGGGTTGTGGAACCGGCTCGGGCTGACCTATGATGACTTCATCCGCACGACCGAAGACCGCCACGAGCGCGGCGTGCAAAAATTGTTTGCCACGTTGCGCGACCGCGGCTTCATCTACAAAGGTTCCTACACCGGTCAATATTGCGTGAGCGACGAAGCTTATGTGGACGGGCCTCCGGGGACGATTTGCCCGGATTGTGGCCGCGTGACGGAGACGGTGAGCGAGGAGAATTATTTCTTCAAGCTGTCGGCCTTCGAGCGCAAGCTGCTGGAGTTTTATGAGACGAATCCCGGCTTCATGGGCCCGGAGTCGACACGGCGCGAGGTGATCTCGTTTGTGCGCGGCGGGCTGAAGGATCTGTCGGTGAGCCGTACGAGTTTCTCGTGGGGGATTCCGGTTCCCGGCGATGAGAAGCACGTGATTTATGTATGGCTCGACGCATTGGCCAATTACATGACCGCACTGGGCTACGGCTCGGACGACGTGGCGGATCAGGCTCGCTTCAAGAAGTTCTGGCCAGCGGATATGCACCTGATCGGCAAGGAGATCAGCCGCTTCCACTGCGTCTACTGGCCGGCGTTTTTGATGGCTGCCGGAATTGCTCTGCCGCGCACGGTCCGCGCCAACGGCTGGCTGCTCTTCGACCAGGGAAAAATGTCCAAATCGCGCGGCAACGTCGTGCGCACAGGGACGGTGCTGAATGTGCTAGGGGCCGATGCGTTGCGGTACTTTCTGCTGCGCGAGATTCCCTTCGGCCAGGATGGCGGCTTTTCCTTCGATGCGTTAGTGCAGCGCTACAACGCCGACCTCGCCAATGGCTACGGCAACCTGGTGAGCCGCGTGGTCAACATGGTGCATAAGTACTTCGGCGGAGTGGTGCCCGAGGCTGGCGCAGACACAGCTGCCGAGGCCGCGCTGCGCGCATGTGCGGTGGGCGCGATTGCCGCGTTTGGGCCTGCGTTCGATGAGATGAACTTCTCTGAGGCTCTCAAGGCACTGTGGATTTTGGTGGCGGAAACCGATGGCTACCTGACGGCCAATGCGCCATGGAAGCGGCCCGCTGATCGCCCCGAAGCCGAGCACATTGCTCTACAGGCGCGTGTGCTGGCAACGGCGGCCGAGGCCATTCGGATCATCACCGCGTTGGTCTATCCGATTCTGCCGGATTCGGCTGCAAAGGTTTGGCTGCAACTCGGGCAGGGCGAAATAGCCGATGCGGCGAAGCAATCATTTTTGACCAATCTCGCGTGGGGTGGATTGAAAGCCGGAACGAAGTTCGGCGAGCCCGCGCCGCTCTTCCCCCGCGCCGAAAAAGATGCGGTCGAGCGCATGCAGAGTATTGAAGATCAAAACAGTAAAACGGTCATTGAGGCCGCCGGAGGTGTTCGGGCGAGCATCGTCTCTCCTGAAAAATCCGAGAAAACAACTGCAGCACCAGCGACAAAGGCTGAGAAAAAAAGGACAATTGTGAGCGATATTTCGAAGAAGCAAACAGCGTCGGAAGATGAGCCGGTAGATTCTGTTGGCACTGAATCCGAGGAAGAAGCTCGGGCCTACGACATTGTGGCAAAGGCGGCCGATGCGCCCGTAGATGCTGCCACGGCATCTCCTTCCGTGACTTCGACAGCGCCGGTTGCTGAACCCGCCACCGGTTCGCCCGCCGCCGGGCAGCCGGATCTGCCACAGAAGATCAGCATCGACGATGTGATCAAGGTCGATCTGCGTGTAGCGCAGATACTCGTCGCCGAGCGCGTTCCCAAGGCCGACAAACTGCTGCGGCTGGAAGTCGATCTCGGTTACGAGAAACGTCAGATTTTGGCCGGTATTGCGCAATACTACGAGCCGGAAAAACTCGTAGGCCGCAAGATCGTCATCGTGGCGAATCTAGCGCCGCGCAAGATGAGAGGACTCGAGTCGAACGGAATGCTGCTGGCAGCTTCGCTCGAAGACGGCGCGCCAGTGCTTGCTGGATTCCTCGAAGAGGTTCCGCTGGGCGCGCGGCTGAAGTAGGGGCTGATAAGGCCTTACCGAACCAGGCTCTCATGAATCGATTCACCTGGGGTCGCCCTCATAAGCGACCCCTTTTCTTTTGAGAACCGCTCCCTGTTTCCGATTGCCATCAGCAACATGCAGGACTAAAATGGGTGGGATTCTCTGGGACCTCCAGTGAGGTGTCAGGATTTGTTCTAGGAGTCGCACAATGAAACGATCGCTCGCGTTGTTTTTTCTGATTTTGCTTTGTTGCCGGCCAGTTTTTGCATTTCACCACGACTTAGGCCAGTTTTATGATGGAGAGGCCCGCCCCCGCTCTGAGGTCGCATGGGTATGGGTTGGACCGAACGTATATATCACGAGAATTGACAGCTACAGGGTTGCCATACCTTCGAGGGTATGGGAATTAATGTCGGTAAAAGCCGTTGAGCTTCTTCCCGGCAAGCATATTGTCACGCTGAGGTACACTGACGGACTTGAGTCATCCACCGAAGACACGAATGTGCAGCTTGATGCGGCGGCCGGTCAGAACTATCTCATCGCAGGGAAAGCGAAAGTTGGATGGAAGCATGGGTCTTCGAGATGGGAAGAATCACTCACAACTTTCAGCCCAATCGAGAAGGACATTGAAAGTCTGAAGAGAGAAAAGCTGGAGCGTTGGGTCAGCGTGGATGGCGTTGTTCAGAGTTGGGAGAGCCGGCACGGGAATCTGGTCCTTACGGTTCCCGGCACCGGAGAAATGGATTTCAAGTGTAATTTCAATGTGCAGGCAGGTCAGAAGATAAGAGTATTCTACTTTCCGTCATGGCCCAAAGAGGCGATGGATGTAACAGGTCTCAATTAGGAGCGTTTTGGAAGCCGTCAGGGCCAAGTCCGGGTTGCAAACGGTAATCAGAACAAGGCGATGAATAACTATCTTTGTATGGAAACTAGCAGAAACCGAGTCACAGGAGTCGCAAGATGAAACGATCGCTCGCGTTGTTTTTCATGATTCTGCTTTGCAGCCGGACTCTGCTTGCCTTCGGCAGCGGCCTCTGCCAGTCTTACGATGGCGAGGCCAGGCCACGCGCGGAGGTTGCATGGGTGTGGGTAAATGATTGGTATGTTTCCACACTGTTCGTTGATCGAATCGATCACAAACAGTACGCGATGCCGAAAGCACAATTCACCTGGTCAATGACGGTAGTGGAGGTGCTTCCAGGCAAGCACGTCTTTGAAGTGCGTTATTACAATGATGCGACTTTTTCCAAGGTTTGGTCCAGGCAAAGTCAGGAGGTGTGGATTGATGCAAAGGCCGGTGAAAACTATCTTCTGAAGGGTACGGACAAAAACGAGAGATGGCAGGCAACAATTACCCCCTACAATCCCCCGGAAAAGAGAATTGAAGGACTGAAAAGGGTGAAACTGGAGTATTTGGTCAGCGTAGATGGGGTTGTCCAGAGTTGGGAGAAAAGGCATGGAAAGCTGATTCTTGACCTGCCCGGAGGAGCGCCGACCAGGGAATTTAAATGTAATTCCATTTTGCAGACAGGTCAGAAGGTACGAGTATTTTACTATCCGTCGTACCCCAACCTCGTTTTAGGCATTCAGCTAATAGAGTGATACCGCCAGAGCGAGGCAGCGAAACGCATAGCCAGATGCGCATTGATCGGATGGAGTGCGGTTAGCGACGACCGAACGCTAGCCGCGACTTCGACGATTTCAATGCTGGTCATGGATTGCAGATGCCGCACATCCCTATCGCTTAAACTGAATTTGGACTGCTGCGCGAAAACTCCTCGATTGAGGCCGCATTGCTGATTGATTCTCATGCCCACCTGGACAGCCTGCGATACGCCGATGACCGCGAGGCGATGCTAAGCCGTGCGTATGGCGCGGGCGTTGGTGCGGTTCTGGCCATCGGCATTGGCGAGCAGGCAATGGGAATGGATGGGGCGCTCGCAGTCTGCCGCGAGTTCAATGGACGGACTGCCGAAAGCAAAGACCAGCCTGGGGCGAGGCTGCCGCGGCTCTTTGCCAGCGCGGGTGTCTATCCGCACAACACGCCGGAGATTGACGACGCGGTTCTCGCCAAGCTGGACAGTCTGCTGGCCGAGCCAGAAGTGATCGGCTGCGGAGAAATTGGGCTGGACTACTACCATGAGGGCGCGGCGCGGGCTGTGCAGCTGGCCGGGTTGCGGAGCCAACTGGAGATTGCCGCCGCGCGCAAGCGGCCCATCCTGATTCATTGCCGGCCAAAGGATGGAATGACAGACGCCTGGGACGACCTCTTCGGGATTCTTGAGGTCGACTGGCGGGCAACTGGCCTGGGGGGCATCATGCATTGCTTTGGCGGCGAATGGGAGCAGGCGAAGCAGGCGCTTGATCTGGGCTTTCTGATTTCGTTTGCCGGGAATCTGACTTATCCCAAGGCGCAACCGCTGCGGGATGTGGCCGCGCAACTGCCATTGGACAGTCTGCTGGTGGAGACGGACGCGCCCTGGCTGGCTCCGGCGACCCAGCGAGGCAAGCGGAATGAGCCAGCCTGGGTGGTGCAGACAGCGCGGAACTTGGCGGAGATCCACAAGATTTCAGAGGAAGAAATCGCCTCGGCAACAACGAAAAACTTTTTACGGCTGTTTCGGCTTGGGCCTGACGTGGGAAACTGGTAGAGGCATTCCATGCAGCAGCCTTTTTGGAGTTTGAGGACAGGAAGAAATGGCACAAGAGAATTCGTTCGACATCGTCAGCAAGGTCGAGATTCAAGAAGTCCGCAACGCAATTGACCAGGCGGTCAAAGAGATTCGTCAGCGCTTTGATCTGAAGGATTCGCACTCTGAGGTCAAGCTGGCGGAGGGCGACAAAGAGATTCAGCTGGCCTCTGATGGCGAGTACCACCTGGAGGCCGTCAAGGAGATTCTTGGCCAGAAACTGATCAAGCGCGGCGTCTCGCTGAAGAATCTGGAGTACGGCAAGTTGGAGCCGGCGCTGGGCAAAAGTGTGCGCCAGAAGATCACTTTGCAGCAGGGCATTCCTATCGAGAAGGCCAAGGAGATTGTGCGCCTGGTGAAGGATGCGAAGAAGAAGGCGCAGGCCAGCATCCAGGGCGATACGGTGAGGATATCGAGCAAGGACCGCGACGAGTTGCAGACAATCATTGCTCTCTTGCGCGGCAAGGATCTTGGCGTGGAGTTGCAGTTTACGAATTACCGGACAAACTGACCTTCGCGGGAGACAAAGATGAATGAGACAGCGATGTCAAAGGAACTCGCGAAATTGACATCTTTGACGAATCGAGTTGTCTATCGGTTGGTCAAAGCAACTGTGATGAGTCTGGTCCTCGGATTCATCGCCGGATGGAAAGCCGGATTCTGTTTGTTGTTGCTCATCTTATGTGTTGATTCTCTTGAAGATTCTTTTTCAAAGAGCTGTAGACGACGCGGCTTTCGATTTTCTCTGATCTTCCTGCTTTGTGTCTTGGTGTTTTCATGCCTCGCCTTTGTTTTGTACTATAAGCTTTTTCCGAGCAGGGAAATTGCATCAATGATGGCATGGTTTGGTTTATTGGCAGGAAGTACCTGCATGGATATTGTTGCTACTGTCAAGACGCGGAAAGATGCGCTTTGATCTTTATCGGCATCGAAGTTCGGCGCTGAATCGATGAATAAGAACCTGCTGATCGGGCGAGCAGAGACCGGAGAAATTTGAGCACACTGGCGATAGCGACGGCAAAAGAGGTCTTCGAGCTGCTGCGGGACGACCTCGTAGCGATTGAGCAGGAGCTGGGGCGCGACTCCGCCTCTGGCGTCAGCACCATCACGGAGATTGCGGAATACCTGCGCAACGGTGGCGGAAAGCGCATCCGGCCGACACTGCTGTTGCTGTCGTCGCACACGCTGGGTTACACCGGCGCGGGTGCAATACGGCTAGGCGCGGTGGTCGAGATGGTGCATACGGCAACGCTGGTGCACGACGACATTATCGACGGCGCGGACACACGGCGCGGCAGGCCCTCAGCCAACACCACATGGGGCAATGAGAAGTGCGTGCTGGCCGGCGACTGGCTTTATATGCAGGCCTTCCGGGTCGCGCTCGAAGAACGGAACCTGCGTGTGCTGGACCTGCTAATTAGCCTGACTCAGCAGATGGTCGAGGGCGAGCTTTTGCAGATTCAAAAGCTGGGCCGGGCCGTCAGCGAGGCTGAATACTACGACCTGATCTATCGCAAGACTGCCTGCCTCTTCTCGGTTTCAATGCGTCTGGGCGCGGTTCTGGCGGGCGCAACCGAAGCAGTAGAGACGAGTCTGGCCGCCTACGGGCGAACCGTGGGCCTGGCTTTTCAGATTGTCGATGACGTGCTGGACCTGACCGCTACCGAAGAGGTGTTGGGCAAGCCTGTGGCCAGCGATCTGCGTGAAGGCAAGGCGACGCTCGCTGTGATCCACTCGATCGACCACGGCACAGCCAACGACCGCAAGACCATTCAGCGGGTACTGAATGACCGCAGCTTTGAGAATGTGAGTCGCGAAAAGATTCGCGAGATTCTGACGCGGAATGGCTCGGTAGAATACGCGATGGGCGTGGCCGACCGCTACGCTGAACAAAGCCGCCAGGCGCTGGCTTCGATCGCCGACTCGGAGTACAAGCGGGCGCTGCTGTGGGTGCCTGATTTTGTGGTGGCGCGGGACAAGTGATCATTCTCGAAAGGGGCGCGTGTGGGAAGAAGTCTGATCACCCTGCTTGGCATTGCGCTTTTTGCATCTTACTGTTGTGGCGAGACACGATGGTGCTCGGTTGTTGGACGCGGCCCGAATGACACTTTGATCTATCCGCCGATTGCGCGTGCGGCAAGAGTGTATGGGGTTGTTCTCAGCCGGATCTATTATTTGCCTACCGGAGAAGTCAAGGACGTTGCGGCGATCTCCGGCCCAGTCATGCTCTTCCGTTCTATGAGGGAGCAAATGATGGGATGGAAGATAAGAACAGACGCTTCCGATGATCAATTGTGCCAAACTCTGGTCGTTGCAGACTTCCGTCTTCACTTCCCTTCCGACCCGGTTCAAGAAAGTCCAAAGGCTGCCGAGATTCCAAGTATCCTGCGCCTAACAATAGACGGCGAAGCCTATATGATTATCGATCCAGCCGCCGTGATCCACTGGACTCCAATATCTCGATTGAAATATGCACTCAGACGAATCAAAGCAAGAGTCTTTCCGCATAGCGATTCAGGCCCTCATTGCTGCAAACCAATCGAATAGCTCACCGCTCTGTCTCGTCTCTCAGAGTTGAATCGCGTCTTTGTTGGCGCGGATAAACTCGAAGAGCTGGTCGGCGATCTCTTCTCCTGAGCCGTAGTACAGGCCGTCGCACTCATCAAGCCGCTCGTCGCGCGCCTCATCTTCCGCTTCGATGGCCGCTTCAATGGCCTCGGGAGAAAAGTCCTCAAGGCTCATGGCATCAATTGCCTCCTGGGTGGTTGCGGCTGTCTCCGGACAGCGAATGCTGAGCAGAGAATTCACAATGATCGAAGCATACTCGCTCGATGAATTGGCGAAGAACTGGCTGTAGCCGCCGTTGTTCACCTCGCGTTCGAGAGCGCTGACGGCAAGAACGACACGCTCCTCATCCGACAGGCTCTCCTCGCCATCCTGAGCGGCTTTTCGATCGAGCGCCTGCCCCATGGCAACGACCAGCGAGTCGATGCGATATTCGCCTGAGAGTGCGAGCATTTCATCGAGGGTTTGTCCCGAATATCCGCCGAGCCATTTCAGGTCTGCCATCTGATAACCACTCCTATTCCAATCGAAATCGTTTGCCGCAACGCGCCCGCCAAAATCTGTCTCCTTCAAGCCTGCACGATGGTTCCCTGATGGTAGACGATCTTCCAGCCCTCTGGAGTGCTTTGCCAGATCGTGGCCCGGCGAGTCAGACGCTGATTGTCTTGTAGCAGCGTGTACGTCAGCAGATAAGTATCCTCTGACAATCTGCGGCAATGGAAGTCACTGGTCTCCCAGACGTCGGCGTGCGGAGCGGCGAATCGCTTCTCCAACTCGTCCAGCACGCACGGTCGGGAGTAGCGGCGGCCAGAGGCTCCAGTCTCCCAGTAATCCTCAACCGTCATGCGCTCGAAGTCAGCGCGTGTGGTTCCCACTTCAGGGCGATGAAAGATGGGCTCGCGACTGGAGAGTTCGGCGAGTATGCCTTGCAATTCAGGGTCGGCGGTGAGGGAGGGTTCCATCTCCCGAAGCAATCGTTTAGGCGCACTCATGCAAAGAGGATAGCCGAACCGGGCGCAGCCGTCTAAAGCAGGTCAACGATACTCTGAATTGAAATAGACCGCACCTGAGCCACATCGGCAAGAATTCCGTGGAAAGTGCCCACCTTTAATGGATTGTGAAGTGGAACCGAGATCGAGTGGGCGGGCGGACCCACATGAAGAAGTCTCACATGGCTTCCCTTCTGCCGAATCACCGAATAGCCAAGTTGCTGAAGCGCGTGGATCAAGCGATCGGCTGAGACTCCGCGTGGCAGCTTCATGCTGCTTCAAGCGCGATCAGCTCATCTTTGACAAAGTGCAACTGGACCAGTTTTGGGCGCTCGGCTGCTTCTTCAAAGTGCAGAGTTGCCGCCTCCAAAACATTCCCGCGCAACTCCTCCCAGGTCTCGGCCTCAGTAAAGATCGAGTGGCCCAACGCCCGCGCTGTGAAGCCGCCCTCTTCCGCCTCGCGTACTTCGAAGATCAGTTCCATGGGAAATAGCATACCTGAATCGACCACATCCGTCTCCAAAATTTCCGCAGCGCACTATTCCGCCGTCATCATCGCGCGTAGCGCGTCGGCGTATTGCGCTGGCAAGGGCTTTTTGTTCATCTCGCCGTCGCAGACTACGTGGACGGTTTCGCCTTCGGCTAAGAGCGTTGGCTCTTCTGCGGCATCGGATTTGCGCAGGATGCGGTAGGCGAATTTGAGGACAGGTCCGCGAAGCATGGCGGGCCGGGCTTCGATCATGATTTGGTCGTCGTAGCGGGCGGGGGAGCGGTAGCGGCAGGTGGCTTCGATGACGGGGAGGATGCAGCCGTGTTCGGCCTCCAATTGTCGGTAAGAAAAGCCCAGGGAGCGGAGCAGTTCAACGCGACCAATCTCAAACCAGACGAGGTAGTTGGTGTAGTAGACGACGCCCATCTGGTCGGTTTCAGCATAGCGGACACGGACTTGGGTGGTAACGGGCATGAAAATGGTCACTCCGGATGGATTAATTACTGTCCATTTTTCCACGTGGAACGCGATGTTATCCACATTTCCTAGGGTTTTACCGGGTTTTGTCGGTCACCTGCGGTGAGGCAGCCCCCTTCGGGCTGCGCCGTGAAATTACCCGCATCCCACCCCAGGGGCAAAAACAAAGACGCGGGGAGGATGGGGCACCCGTTCTGTTGGGCACTCCAAAATAGGGTCGTCACGGCTTGAGATGGGTAAAGTAGGGCAGCTTGGTTACGTCGTTGAAGATGATGAAGGCGAAGAGGGCCACGATCAGGACGAAGGCAGCCTGATAGATGCGCTCTTTGACGACGATGTTGATGTTGCGGCGGATAGTGGATTCGATCAGCAGGAAGAGAATCATGCCGCCATCGAGGATGGGAAAGGGGAGCAGGTTGATGATGCCGAGGTTGATGCTGATCTCTCCGGCCAGGTTGAACTTGTAGTACCAACCTTTGGTCTCAGCCGCGTCGCCAGCCATGCGGGCAATGCCCAATGGGCCGGCAAGCTGCGAGGTGGAGACTTTATGAGAGATGATCCGCTGCAGCATCTGGACGACGAGCATCGAACTGTCAACGCAGAATTGCCTGGACTTGGCGGTCGCCTTGCCGAGTGGGAGCGGTTGGCTGTGATAAGGGGTCGCCGGAACGACAAAGCCGAGCTTCCAGCCGGTATCGAGCTTGGCCGGATGAGCGATGACAGGCGGGAGAGCAACACCGTTACGCAGAACGACCAGCGAAATCGGCTTGCCCTGGCCAGATTGCATATAGGCCAGCAGCGAAGTGACGGTATGGAAGGGGTGACCATCGACGGACTGAATGGCGTCTCCGCCTCTGAGGCCGGCCTGGTCGGCTGGAGTGCCGGGCTCGACTTCCTGCACGCCGATGGGTCCGGGCAGGAACTGCGGCAACATACCGGCCATATCAAGTTCCTTCAAATCACGAGGGATATGGAAGCTGAGTTGAAGCGGGCTTCCACCACGATCGACTGTGACGGGGACCGTCTGATTGGAATCGAGATTCAGCTGTTCGTAGACCTTTTCCCAACTGGGATGGTCGGCATCTGCGAAGTGGAGGATCTTGTCGCCGGGTTGAATGCCTGCCTGGGCTGCGGCTGACCCGGGGATGACCCACTCGACAGCGGTCTCTTTAACTTCGACGGCGGGAACTTCGTTGATCCAGCCGTAATAAATGAGCATCAGCACGAAGGCCAGAACGAAGTTGGCGGAGGGACCCGCCACGCCTATCAGCATCTGCTGCCAGCGGGGATGGGAGGTGAGCGCGCCGGGGTCGTCGGCTGGCGCAACGGTGGCTGTGCCGGCGGCGGCGTCACTGAGTTCGCTGAAGTTCTCGCCAGCCATTTTGACGTAGCCGCCCAGGGGCAGCGCACAGACTTTGTAGTCGGTGTCACCGTACTTGATGCCGAACAGACGCGGGCCAAAGCCAAAGGCAAAGGCCTCGACGCGAACCTTGCAGAGCTTGGCGACGGCAAAGTGGCCAAATTCATGGACCACAACCATGATGCCGATCAGGACGATAAAGGCGACGGCAGAGACTAGAAATTCATGCATAAGTTTGCTGTTAATTCCTTGATGAAACGGTCAATCGGCAAAGGATCGATCTGCTTCGCAATGGTTTACCCACCTTAAGTCATCCCAATGCCGCGAGAACAAATACGGGGACGCGGCGCACACAGTTCCCGACCATACCAACTGATCAATTCGCCAATACCTCACGAGTCGCCAACAGTTCACGAGCTTTTTGACGCGCCTGGCGATCCGCCGATAGCACTTCCGCAATGGTGGTTGGATGCGCTTCAGGCGTGGCTGCCAGCACCTTTTCAATTGTACGCGGGATGCCCATGAACGAGATGCGACGGTCAAGGAAGGCCTCGACTGCCACTTCGTCAGCGGCGTTGAGGGCGATGCAGTGGGCTCCACCTTTTTCGGCTGCTTCAAAAGCCAGGCGCAGGCAGGGAAAACGCTCGAGGTCGGGCTGCTCGAAGTCCAGGTGGCTGAGCAGGGCTAGGTCGAAGGTGAGCGTGGAGGCGGGGCGCTCCGGATAGGCCAGCGCATAGAGGATGGGCAGGCGCATGTCAGTGACGGAGATTTGCGCGAGGATAGAGCCGTCAACGTATTCGACCAGCGAATGGACGGTGGATTGGCGATGCACGGTTACGCGAACCTGGGCGGGCGGCACGTTGAAGAGGCGGCAGGCTTCGATGACTTCCAGGCCTTTGTTGAGCATGGTGGCGGAGTCGATGGTGATGCGGCGGCCCATGACCCAGGTGGGATGCTTGAGAGCCTGCTCGGGCGTGATGGCGGCGAACTGGTCGAGCGGGAGCTTGCGGAACGGGCCGCCAGAGGCCGTGAGCCAGATGGTCTTGACCTCGGAGTGCGCGCCGACACGCAGGCATTGATGGACGGCGTTGTGCTCGCTGTCGATCGGCAGGATGGGCACGTCGCCCTCGCGTGCTGCCGCGGTGAGGATTTCTCCGGCGGCGACCATGCATTCTTTGTTGGCCAGACCGATGGGCTTGCCTGCGAGGATAGCGGCGTGAGTAGCTTCGAGACCGGAGACGCCGACGATGGCCGAGACAACAAAGTCGACTTCGGGGAGCGTGGAGCAGGCGACGGTGCCCGCTGTGCCGTAAACGACCTCGATGCCGGTGACGCCTGCCTGCTTGAGCTTTGCGGATAGCTCAGCGGCGAGTTCTTCAGTGGCCAGCGAAACGAGCTTGGGACGCCAGCGGAGCGTTTGCGCGAGGGCTTCGTCGAGATTGCGTCCGGCGGCCAGGGCGACCACTGAATAGCGGTCGGGGAATTGTTCGACGATGGAAAGAGTGCTTTGGCCGATGGAACCGGTGGAACCGAGTATGGCGAGTTTTTTCATAGGACTAAATGAAGTCTACTAAAAGGATTCCGGCCAGCGCTGTTGCCCATGGAGCACGGACGCAATTCGCAACTCGTCCCCTTGAATTGTGTAGGCGGCAATGTAAGAAGTTCCAGGAACGACCAGTTCGCGTGTTCCGGGTAAGCGACCCACTCGGCCGGACAAGGGAAACCTGATCAGACGATTGACGGATTCTTTGATTCGATTCGCAACCTTACGAGCTGCCGATGAGTTGTCCTTGGCAATGTATTCGCGGATCGCCTCGAGGTCGGAAACAGCCGTGGGAGACCGGCTAATCTTCATTTCGGCGCAGGCATCTCGTTCTCTGTGCCCCAGCTATCCAGCCACTCCATTACACGCTCATTCGAGATGCCTTCGCCCGCTTCCAACTCGGCCAGACCAGCACGAATGTGCTTGTGTTCCCAGCTATCGGGTGCAAGGTACATCGAGATGACCTCTGCGGCCACTTCGGAGACAGGCTGGTTGCAATCATTCGCCAAGGCCGACAGACGCGCCTGGACCGCTGGATCGAGTTGGATAAGAATCGATGTTTGAGGCATAAGAGACCCTCTTGATACATTATGCGCCCAACTCGCACGTTCTGATCTCCGCACTGCTCAGAACCACTGATGAATGACTTGGGCGTACCAGAGGACGGGAGCGGCGAGGAGCAGAGCGTCGATACGGTCGAGGACGCCGCCATGACCGGGTAGCAGGGAGCCGGAGTCTTTGACGCCGGCCGAACGCTTGAGCGCTGATTCGGCCAGGTCGCCGATCTGCGCAGCGATGTTGATCAGGACGGCCAAGACCAGCCAGTACCAGAGGTCGTCAGGATAGGAGAGCGTGGCCAGGTTCCAGGATTCAAGCAGGTGAGCCAGGCCGAGCAGCGCGCCCGTAACCAACAGGCTGCCGGCGACCGAGCCGAGCGCGCCCTCCCAAGTTTTGTTGGGGCTGAGAGCAGGGGCCATCTTATGCCTGCCCCAGGCTCGACCTATGTAGAGGGCGGCAATGTCTCCGGCCCAGACGACGCAGAGCAGGAAGGCGACCAGCGACGGGCCGTTGCTTTCCCGGCGCATGGCAATGAGGGTGACCAGGGTCATTCCAACGTAGAAGAGGCAGAAGATGGAGGTTGAAGCGTCAGCCAGCATCTGCTCGACGGGGCGGGAAAAAGTGCAGTAGACGAGCAGAGCAAGGCTGAGAATGCCGAGAATGGTTGCGCTCTGGTCCCGCTGATCCCAGATCAGGTTGCCGGCAAAGAGCGCGAGAACGGCTACCAGGACAGCGATGCGCGGCGGTTTGGCTCCGGAGTTCTCCGCGAGGCCAAGGAACTCCCAAGCGGCCAAGGCCGCCACCGTTGCCACGGCTACTGTGAACAGCCACGGCTGCTGAGGCCATAAGAAGACCACGAGCAGGACTATCGGAACCAATACGAGGGCGGTGAGAACTCGTTTCATCCAGGGTTGAGGATACACTGCCAGGGTGGAGTGTGGCACGGTGAGCCGGGTTCTGCTCGGGCAGATGGTAGTTCAGGCGTGTTTTTCGGCATCCTGGCGCAGCCAATAATGGAAGGCCTCAGCGCCGGCGCGCTGCGTGGTTTGTTCCTTGAGGCGCACACGCACTAGCGCGATTAGGCGCTTTGCTCTGGCCGCGGCATCTTCTTCTTTGGGCGTTTTATTTTCTTCTTGCACAGGCGTCTACCTCCGAATCCTGAAAGAATTCAAATTGATTCGGCCTGAATACAGCTGGACTGATCCCAGGCTTTCCGCACGGGACGCGGAGAGAGCGAGGCATTCTGTTCGGTTCAGGCTTGCTTTTGGGCGTCAGAGCGAAGCCAATGCAGGAAGGCTTCCGAACCTCCGCGCTGGGCCATGGATTCCTTGAGACGGAAACGCATATGCTCTGCCAGGCGCTTTGCCCTGATCGCTGAATCCTTTTGCTTGGGCGCTTGATCCGCCGTTGTTCTTGAGTTTTCCAATGAAATATCCCTCACTATTGCTATCTTCGTCACAAGTTAGCAGCGAGGTCATACATTCGTCTATCAGAAACTGGTTAAAAGAGCACTGAGGTAATCAAGTGGCTACGATGCTGGTTCGGTCAGGGACCGCGGGGTTCTTCGCCCGAGAGTTGGCTGGCTCAGGTTGCATTGCTTTGCCGAAGGTCAGTGAGCGCCTTTTTCACGCAACAGCCTCACGACTTCGACATTCCCAATGTCGGTCGCGAGAGCCAGAGCTGTGACGCCGTCGTTGTTCATGGCCGCGACGTTCGCGCCTTTTGCCAGGAGCAGCCTTACCGCCTCGATTTGATTCCCGAAGGCGGCCTGGATCAATGCCGTGCTGCCGTTTTTGTCTTTGGCTTCGATGTTGGCGCCCTTGTCTAACAGCAGCTTCACCGCCTCTGCATTGCCGCCGGTTTGCGACGCGCAGATCAGGGCGGTACTGCCTGTGTTGTCTTTTGCCTCGATGTTGGCGCCTTTATCGAGAAGGAGCGTCAGGTTCTCGGCTGAGTGGGTGTCAGCGATGGCCGCCATGGTCAGTGCAGTACTTCCGTCGTTGTCTTTGGCCTCGACGTTTACGCCTTTATCCAATAGCACTTTGACCACCTCGGGACGGCCCCAGAAGGCGGCTTTGATCAGGGCCGTATCGCCCATTGAGTCCTTGGCCTCAATCTTTGCGCCGCTGTCCAGTAGTTGCCGCACCGTCGCGATGTCGCCCTTCTCGGCTGCTCGGATCAGTTGGGCCTCGGGGCTGTTGTAGCTGATCTGGGCTGAGGCCGAATGGCTCAATAACAAAGCAATAGCCGACAAAAAGATGCTTTTTAGAAGCTTTTTCATTACGTTCTCCTTGCGAATCGGTGCCCAGCGCGCAATTTTAGTTCAGGCGCGACTGGAGTGTAAACGCCTGTTTCCCTTTTTCGGAATACAAATGCGGAAGCTGGCCGACAACGGAGCCACTCGCAATGTTGCTGGTACAGAATTGCGAATCACCAGACGCTATGACTTCAGAGGCCAAAGCCCCGCTGATTCTATTGGCTTTATTCCAGGGATAAATCCCCGGCCTACCGCCAAGACGTGCATTTCCAAAGCCAAGAAGGTCGTGCTTTACACTCCTCCTTGAATTTTGCGAGTGACTCTATTGTTTACCAATTAATTACCTGCAAGATTTTCTGTGGATAAATAAATATTTTAGGGGGGTGGGGGGGGGTGCCATTTTTCTTTCCGTGAAAACTTCCCTCTCAATCTCCATCCCTTCATCATACGCCGACGGAAACAAATGATCTGCAACCAACTGCGCGAACTTTGGGGGGGCCAAAAACTTCAACTTGCGGCCAGCTTGATGCGGTCGGGATTCTCTTCGACTTCACCAACGCTGTCGCTGAGGCCGCCGAAACGGCGCTCGCGGCGTTGGAAGTCGGCAATGGCCTCGAGCAAATGGATGCCGCGAAAGTCGGGCCAGAGGCGCTCGGTGACGAAGATCTCGGTGTAGGCGATCTGCCACAAAAGATAATTGGAAAGGCGCATCTCGCCGGAGGTGCGGATGAGGAGATCGGGGTCTGGCATGTGAGCGGTGTAGAGATGACGGTGAATGTCTTCTTCGCTGATGCTGGCCGCGCTCTTATGTTTCTGATTCATTTCGGCGGCGAGGGAGCGGAAGGCGTCCACCAGTTCGGAGCGTCCGCCGTAGTTGAGGGCCAGGGTAAGTGTGGTTCCAGTATTGGCTGCAGTGGCCTGCTCGGCCCAGCGCATTTTCTCTTGAACTTCGGGGGGCAGCTCGTGGGTGCGGCCGATGTACTTCATGCGAACGTTGTTGTCCATCATGCGCTGGAGATTTGACTCGAGGTAGCTCTTGAGCAGGCGCATGAGGAAGTTGACTTCGGCCTTGGGCCGGCGCAGGTTGTTTTCCAATGAAAAGGCGTAGAGGGTGAGCCAGGGAAGGCCGATGCGGGAGGCGGTTTCAGTGACCAGCTGCACACTGTTTGCGCCTTGCTGGTGGCCCAGAAAGCGCTTGAGCGAACGGCTGCCCGCCCAGCGGCCATTGCCATCCATGATGATGGCAACGTGCTGAGGCAAGCACTCGGGCTTGAGGGTCGCATAGACGGCGCGCTCCTCGGCGGAGAGCTCATCGATGCGCAGGGTGCCAGCAGGGTACAAAGAATTTGCCTCTATCGCGCTTCCTCAATCCCGGCACGATCTTGCGGCGCCGGGAGAAGAGCGTTTCATCATCGACCGTAGCATAAGCGCCCAGGCGCCGCAATTATTCCCGGCCCTGTTTCGCGCGCGACGCCGGAAGCGAATCTTATCCGACGGAAGGCGCTACGCGGTGCGCCTGTGGCCTGCAGCCATGTCGCGGACCGCACCAAAGACAAGCGAGCGGTGCAGCGGGTCGAGGCTTGGCAGCAAGGCGGCAATCTCGGCCAGCAACGGGTCGGCCAGAAGCGCCGCCACTTCGTCGTCGCGCTGGCTGCGGGCATCGCGGACAAGTTGGCGAACGTCGACTCCCAGAGCCGCGGCCAGCCGCTCCAGAGAGCCCAGGGTGGGGATGGCCTTGCCATTTTCGATCTTCGAAATGTAGGTGCGTGGCACCTGCATACGCCCGGCGAGTTGGCGCTGGCTGAGGTGGCGCGCGCGGCGGATATCCTTCACTTGACCGGCCACTTTGAGGCCGGCTTCTTCAGAAGGATCAATGGGATGGAGGTCAACCGCGACGGGTCCGAGGCGAACAGGCTCCTCGATCTCCAAGGGTCGATGACACCTTCTGCAAAGGGCGTTGATGGTTTTGAATTGGACCAGATTGCAGCCAGGAAAATTGCAGCGCACGACTTCACGAGCTTCCGAGTCGACCAGATTGGTTGCCATGAGCGGTGTGCGGAGTGCCAGAGCAGGGCCTCCGCGGTGCAATCCGTGCAAGCACCGCGACATATGTTACTTTCGGGTAGGTGAACCATAATTGTCAAGTAGGAACTTGGATACAAGCCAAAGTTTCTCCTATCATTCCCTTTATAGAACGGAAGAAATCAGAAAAAACGCGAACCAAACTGCACAACAAGGAGAAGAAATCGGCAATGAATATCTGCACCAAAGACGATGCAACGGGCAATTCCGGCTATGGACGCGAACAGGCCTGGCAACTGCTGACTGAGTGGACCCAGAGCGAAAGCCTGCGGAAGCATGCGTTGGGAGTTGAAGCTTGCGTGACGGCGATGGGCGAGCGGGAAGCTGACCGGTTGGGGCTCGACGGCCCGGAGCGCGCGGCGCTGATCGAGCTTTATTCGACGACCGCGCTCTTGCATGACTTCGACTACGAGCGCCATCCGACGGCCGAGGAGCATCCATTTGTAGGAGTGCGCGAGTTGGAGCGGCTGGGCTGGCCGACGGAGATGCGCACGGCGATTCTGGGGCACGCGCAGTACTCCGGAGTGGCGCGTGTGACGCATCTGGACAAGTCGTTGTTCGCGTGCGATGAGCTATCTGGATTTTTAACGGCCTGCGCGCTGGTGAAGCCGACCAAGGCGATTGCCGATGTGGAAGTGGCGAGCGTGCGGAAGAAGATGAAGGACAAGGCGTTTGCTCGCGGCGTGAATCGCGCGGATATTCTTTTGGGCGTGGAGGAGTTGGGAGTAGAGCTGGACGCGCACATTGGGTTTTGTTTGGAGGCTATGAAGCGGCGGGCTGGGGAACTGGGGCTTTGAAAAACAGCTGTTAGCTGTTAGCTTTTAGCTTTTAGCTTTTAGCTTCTAGCCACTAGCTTCTAGCTTTTTGCTCGATCTCATTGCGGCATGTAACGCGCACTCAGCCAGCCCATCAGAATCGCGATGCCTATGAGCAGCGGAAGGATGGCGACTTGTATGGCTGCCTTGCGAATTCGGGTCAGAAAAAGTTCGCGAAGATAATATTGATCTGGAATCTCTGGGTTATATCGAATCGAGATCGACTCGCCGCCGATGAGTTGGTAGAGAGGCGAATCGGCGGGAACGGTGAAGTACGCTCTCTGATTCTCTCCGTGTTGATCGGCCCACAACAGCACGTCGCTCGAATCGTAAGTCTCGTAGGCGATACCATCCCCGTCTACATGTGCGGTCTTCTCGACCAGGCTGGATTCAACTTTGGCATCAGTCTGAATCCACTTGTCGTAGCCGCGCAGGCGTTCCCACATCTCGATCAGCATCGCGCTTTCAGTGTGCCACATTGGGGCGGAACATGCTCAGTAATCCGCACAGGAGAAACAAGAAAGATTAATGCCAGAGCAACAATAGAGCAACAGCAAAACCAAGAGCGATAGCCACCGCCCATTTGATCATCGAGATTATCCTCGATTTCAGCAGGCCGCGCAGATAGAAGTCGCTTGGATTCGTTGGGTTGTAACGGATGGTCACCGTTTCTCCGCTGGAAAGTTGGTGCGGAGGGAAACCACTCGGATCGATGCACTGAGCAATTCGACTTCCTCCTGATGAGTCCGCCCATGCAATCACGTTGGTTACAGTCCACCAGGGTATTAACCTGCCCCTGCGCCCTTTTCTATACGTTTTTTCTATAGTGGAGGATTTGATCCGTGCCTCGGTCTGAATCCACTTATCGTAGCCGCGCAGGCGTTCCCACATCTCGATCAGCATAGCGCTTTCAGTGTGCCACATTGGGGCGGAACGTGCTCAGCGAATCACGCAGAAGCGCCAGCGCAAATCAGCAGGATTCATTCCGGCGTTGCGGCTTTTAATGAAGAACTTTCTTCGCATGGATGTAAGCATGAAAGTCAGCCAAAAGATTGTCGAGGCTGCCAATCCTGGTGGTGTCCGATCATCCAGACCGACGGTTTGATTGGACGGTACTATGATCATTTATTCTTCTATATAGGTGACCAAGACCGATGCCAAAGCGTGAATTCCAAACCGAAGTCAGCCAATTGTTGCAATTGATCGTCCACTCTCTCTATTCGCATCCCGAGATCTTTCTTCGCGAACTCATTTCGAACTCCTCCGATGCGCTGGACAAGCTTCGGCATTTATCGCTTGTCGACGACGCATACAAGGCGCTCCCGTTCAACCCACGCATCGACCTGGAACTCGATGAGGAGAATAATACTCTTACGATCGCCGACACAGGCATTGGGATGAACGAGGAAGATCTGATCTCGCATCTGGGCACGATTGCCCGGTCCGGCACCAAGAGCTTTTTGTCGCAGCTCTCAGGAGATGCGAAGCGGGACTCGAACCTGATCGGCCAGTTTGGCGTCGGCTTCTACAGTGCCTTCATGGTCGCTGATCGCATTGAGGTCGTTTCTCGGAAGGCGGGCGAAGATCGGGCCTGGCGCTGGGTTAGCGATGGCCAGACGGGTTTCGATATCGAGCCGGCAGAGCGCGCTTCAGCCGGTACAACCGTGCTTCTTCACTTCAACGATGAAGGCAAGCAATACGCCAATAGTTGGCGCTTGCGAGAGATCGTCAAGAAGTATTCCAATCACATCGCTTTTCCGATTTTTCTCACCTATGACAAGAGCGATTGGAATGCGGAGGAAAAGAAGTCCGTCAAGACCCGCACCACCGAGCAGGTCAATGTTGCCAGTGCCCTATGGCGTCGGCCGAAGAATGAAATTACCGCCGACGATTACAAGGAGCTTTACAAATCGATTACGGGCGATTCAGAGGATCCTCTTTTCTGGTTTCACACCAAGGCCGAAGGAAGCCTCGAATACACGACTCTTTTCTATGTGCCTTCGAAGGCTCCTCTCGACCTTTACCAAGCTGAATACAAGGTTGGCGTCAAGCTCTATGTGAAACGCATCTTTATTATGGATGACGCGAAAGAGCTTTTGCCCCAGTATTTGCGCTTTGTTCGCGGCATCATCGACAGCGAAGATCTTCCGCTGAATGTGAGCCGCGAGATTCTTCAGCAGAATCGAGTGCTGGCCAGTATTCGGACCGCCAGCGTCAAGAAGATTCTCACCGAATTGAAGGGCATTGCGGCGACTCAGCCCGAGTTATATCTCAAATTCATTACTCAATACAACCGTCCACTCAAGGAAGGACTTTACGGCGACTTTGGCAATCGCGAGGCACTGCTGGATCTGATTCGATTCAAGTCAACCAAGGTGGAAGGCCTCACGAGTCTCGCCGAGGCGAAATCTCGCATGAAGGATGAGCAGAAGGCGATCTACTACATCACCGGCGGCGCTGAATCGCTGCTGCGCACTTCCCCGCTGCTCGAGATCTATAAGAAGAAAGATCTGGAGGTTCTCATCCTTGATGACGATATTGATGAAATCATCTTTTCGGGCATCGACAAATATGGCGAAATCGACCTCAAGGCAGTCAATAAAACCTCGACCAGTGAGGACCTCAAGGATGAAGCTGAGCCCGACAAGGCCGAGGCGCTGAAGCCGCTATTGGTCAAGCTGAAGGCAATGCTTGGCGATCGTGTGAAGGATGTGCGCGCCTCGGCGCGGCTTGCGGATAGTCCCTCGTGCATTGTTTCCGATGAAGAGGAGCCCTCTCTGCAAATGCAACAGATGTTGCGGGCCATGGGACAGAAAGAAATGCCTGCGCTCAAGCCGACTCTTGAGATTAATCCCGATCACGAAATTGTCAAGAAGCTGCTCGCGCGCCCTGATGATGCAATCGCGGAAGACGCGGCCTGGCTGCTTCTTGACCAGGCTCTTCTTATGGAGGGCGTGCCGCTTCAGGACCCTAGCGTCTTCGTCCAGCGACTTAACCGCATCCTCAATCTTTCCGTTTAGCGTGACCCGGGAAAGAAGCGCCGACCGCACCAGCGCAAACCTTCTTAATGTAGGCTTCTTTTGCTTCTCTGAAACCGTGAACTATTTGGCTGCTGAATATTGCCCGAGGCGAGAAAGAGACGCGAAATGGATGCGAAAATTCCAAGCGAACTTACCGGAGTGCCGCCGCGAAGGGTGCGCGCGACCGGAAACGGAATTTATGCAACACTTATGGGTTCGGCGTTTCTGGCCTTCGCATTGGCTGCCGCCATCTGGGCTGGTGCGAACACGGTGCGACAGACAGAGAACAGGGCGGCATTGCGCAGTGACAGCAGCGTAATTGTCGGTGAGATCACCCGAACTCGGAAGAGGAAGAATTCGGAGATTGTTTACTACACCTTCAACGCAAACAGCAGATCTTATACTGGAGAGGCGGAACTGCCTTGGCAGCTGCGAAACTACGTAGAGCAATCTAAGTCCATCACCGTCCGGTATCTTCCGACAGATCCAGATGTGAACCACCCTGCTGCCTGGGAGTGGTCTTTCTTTTGGTGGTTACCTCTCAGCACGGATTTGGTTCACCTACCCAGATTCAGCAAAGAATCTGAATGGTTTCTGGCTTCGCTTATGTTTGCGCCGTTTGGTTTCGTGCTCTTGATGGGCTTGCGCAGTGAGCGGAGGCTGCTAACAGAGGGGATGCCTGTCGCGGGGTTGGTAACGGGGTGCACTCGTGGAACTCGGGGCAGTTATCGAGTGAAGTACGAGTTCCGGACGGAAGACGGGCGCGTGGTGCAAGGGAAGTGCGGGGGCAAGCGTCAGGATATTGGTGCAGGCGTATGTGTCCTTTATCTTCGGCAGGATCCCCGCAAGAATCAGTTGTACTCGACGGGAAGCTACTGCATTGACGGTTGCTCGGGGGCCGCCCAAGATCTTCCCCGGCTTGCCTCACGGCCTCATGACCACGAATAGGGACGAGATGAAGCGGCCCCTTAGCTTTCATCGGAAGCTAAACGCCTGGGCAGGCGGAAAGCGTCGTGGAGGCACTCTTGTCTACGCGCAAAGTATCGAACTCAATGGCTGAATGCTGGAGAAGCACAATCCTGGCCGACGAGACGTTCGATAACGAACCTGCGCAGTTTCCTCGAACTTCATTGCAGCTTCAGGCTGATTTCGGTGCCGGTGTAGCGCGCGCTCTTGATGGACGCGGGCGCGAGCGAGAAGCTGGCAGGATGCGTCTTCGAGACCAATACAACCTGGAAGGTTCGTTCATGCAACATCCCGTCAAAGTCACCTGTTCGTTTACCGATGGTGAGGGTGTTTGTGCGGTCCTCCCAGCGAAAAGGAATCTGCGCAAAGTCGCCCTTTTCGTACGCGAAAGTGATACCCGCATCCTCATAGAGCGTAAATTGGCCGTCGGCTCCTGCATAAACATAGAGCGTTGTAGGATCGGAAGGCTTTTCTGCGACATACTGCTGTTCGGGGCCGTAGGGAATGATCGATCCTGCGCGCACGAAAACAGGGATCTGGTCGAACGGTGCGGGGGCGGAGATGTCGCCGGGCTCGACAACCTGGCCTGTCCAGTAGTCGTACCAAGTGGCGGATGCTGGCAGGTAGACGGGCCGGGCGCGTTGCTTGTACTCGAGGATGGGCGCAACCAGCAGGGCGGGACCGAACATGAATTCGTCGTTCAGCTCGCGGGCGGTGCGATCGGCGGGAAAGTCCATCACCAGCGGACGGAAGATGGTGTAAGAATGCTGCGTGGTCGAGCCGGCCATTGAGTAGATATAGGGAAACAATGCATAACGAATGCGATCGAACTTCAGTTCGGCGTTGTACGCGGGTGAGTCTTCGCCGAGGGTCCACATTTCGCGCGGCCGCAGTTCGCCGTGCACGCGCAGGATGGGCGTAAAGGTGGATAACTCGAACCAGCGCGCATTGAGTTCGCGCCACTCATCTTCATCGGCGGTGGTCATGGGCTCATGGGAGTAGCGGCGCTGCATGGTGTAGCCGCCGGTATCCATGGTCCAGTAGGGCAGGCCGGAGATGCTGGCGCCCAACCCGGCAGGAATCTGCTTGGCCATGGCGGTCCAGGTGGAGGTGGTATCGCCTGACCACGTTACGGTCGAATAGCGCTGCTCGCCGGCGAAGCCAGACCGCGTCAGGATGAAGACGCGCTGGTCGGGCGCGGCTGCGCGCTGCCCGGTGTAGACTCCCAGGCTATTTTCCAGAGCATACCCATTCAACATGCGAGAACCCGTGCCAAGGTAGGTGGGTTGCATGTGGGTCTGCTGGCCTTCGAGCGTAGGCGGAGATGGCAGCAGATCGGGTTCGGTTGCGTCCATCCACCAGGCGTCGATGCCCTTTTGAAAGAGGCGAACATTGAGTTGCGACCAGAAGAATTTGCGGGCGTCAGGATTGAATGCGTCATAGTAGGTGTAGGGCTGATTGATCCAGTCTTTGACATTCTCTTTCAAATTCAACGGGTACAGATAGCCTCGCGCGTTCATCTGTTTGGCGTTCTCTGTGTTGGGATTGAATTTGCCCCACACGGAGATCATCACATGAGCATGCAGCGCGTGAAGCGCTTTGAGCCAGCCGTCGGGATCGGGAAAGCGCGTGGGATCGAATTCATGCGAGCCCCAGGCATCAACGCGCCAGTATTGCCAGTCTTGCACGATGTTATCGAAGGGAATCTTGCGCTGGCGGAATTGCTTGACCACATCGAGAGATTGATCGGCGGTCTCATAGCGCTGGCGGGATTGCCAGAGGCCAAAGACCCAGTTTGGCAGCATGGTTGCCTTGCCGGTGAGCAGACGATAGCCGTCGATGACCTGGTCGCTGGATGGGCCGTAGACGAAGTAGTAATCGATGCCATCGCCGACCTGAGACCAAAGCGAAGTGTCCGCATCCGGCGCAGGCGCCTTCCAGCGAAACTCAAGCGTGCTCTGTTCTTCGGGGTCATTTTCAATTCTGATGGAATACTTGTGGCCGGCATCGAGATGGACTTGAATCTGGTCATTCGCCGTTAGCCAGTTCTGCCTCCAGTGATTCATCACCTGTTTTCCGTCCAGCCATACTTTGATGCCGCCATTCGAGTAGGCCTGAAACTGGTAGCTGCCCGTTGTAGGGGCAAGGACTGACCCGGCCCAGGATTGCCGTTTCACATGACGGCCGACAGCGGCTTGGGGTTGATCGGTGTCGCCGTTATCAAGCGAGATAGTCGCGGTTTGCCGCGGCGGCTGCGATGCATCGGCTGGAGCCACGGTCAAGCCTCCCTGCTTGCCATCCTGGTCGAAGAGGTTTGCGGCTGGGATCGCCTCGAACGGGCGAAGATCTCCAAAGCGAGTGAAGGAAGTGTTATCCCAGAGAATGCCGTAGCCTTTGGATGAAACAAGGAACGGCACCACGACATTGGTGTTGTGCTGCCATAGATCGAGGTCATACCCTTTGATGTCGACGCTTCCAATCTGCATCTGACCCAATCCGTAGAGCGATTCGCTTTCGTCCGCCTTCCACTTTTGTTGAAGATGAAATACCTTTTCGCCTTGTACGGTCGCCGGTTCGAGAATCCTGCTGCCCGCGGCTTCTGAAAGAATCGGATGTCCTGCTTCATCCGCGAACGAAACAGCTCCGGTCTGCCGATCAACGACCACGCGCAGCTTGGCGGTCGAGAGCGTGTAGTTCGCTGGCGACTCGCTGATTTTGAAAATCGTCGTGGAGGGAGGCAGCGGAACCCTGTCGATGGTTGCGCGCCCGAAGAACTCAGGGGAGGGAGAAAACGCTACGCGCACAACCGTGTCAGAGATGACCTGGATTCGCAATTCGCCAGATGTGAGATGAAGAGCCATGCCGTCGGCTTGACGTTCCAGTATGGGCGCAGGCGCCGCTGGGAACCCAAGCGCAGGAATCGTCAAACAAATCGTCAGGACAGCGAGGCATCTGATTTTCATGAATACGAGGATAGAACAAGTGGGCGGTCGCGACGCCGATTAGTTCGATCCCGCCATGCGGTACACTGCCCCGGCTTGTGATCGATGGCACAGGCGCTTTCCTGCGGCTGGCCCACAATGAATAGGTAAGGCCCGCCAGCCATCGCTGCGCCGGCCAGGAGAGAATGAATGAGCGATCTTGCACCGCTGGCTGAAGCCGTAGCCCTTGACCCGCTGGTCGGCCATCCTGCCGACTACCACGTCTTCCACCAGTTTTTGGAGCGCTGCAAGGCGCTGCCCGCCATCACCACCGCCGTCGTCTGGCCGCTCTCTGATGTGGCCCTGCGCGGTACGGTTGAAGCTGCGGTCGAGGACCTGATCAAGCCTACGCTCATCGGCGACGAAGCCGCGATGAAGGCGCTGGCCGCAAAGATGGGTCTGGACATCAGCCCCTATCCCATTCTCCATGCCGAAACCGAGCGCAAGGCCGCCGAGTTGGGCGTGGCGATGTGCCGCAGCGGCAGTGCCCTGGCCATGATGAAGGGCAGCCTGCACACCGACGAGCTGATGAAAGTGGCCATGAAGAGCGACACCGGCTTGCGCACCAGCCGCCGCATCAGCCACGTATTCGTGATGGACACGCCGGCCTATGCGCGCACGCTGCTGATCACCGACGCCGCCATCAACATCGAACCAGAGCTTGAAGACAAGATCCACATCGTGCAGAATGCGATTGATCTGGCCCACGCTCTGGGCATTCCCGAGCCCAAGGTTGCGCTGCTGTCGGCTGTCGAAACGGTCAACCCCAAGATCAAATCCACGCTGGATGCAGCGGCGCTCTGCAAGATGGCAGATCGCGGCCAGATCACCGGTGGCATCCTCGATGGTCCGCTGGCTTTCGACACTGCCGTCAGCAAAAAGGCCGCCAAGATTAAAGGCCTGGTTTCGCCGGTGACAGGCGTGGCAGACATTCTCGTCGTGCCCGACCTGGAAAGCGGCAACATGCTTGCCAAGCAGTTGGAGTATCTGGGCGGCGCGCAGTTAGCTGGCATCGTCCTCGGCGCACGCGTTCCGACCATCCTCACCAGCCGCGCTGACTCGGCAGAAACGCGCCTTACCAGTTGCGCCGTAGCCGTGCTGCTGCACTATGCGGACCATCCGCTGGAATAGGTTTTGCTTATCCTTCGCAAATAGAAAGCCCTCCGACAATTTCGGAGGGCTTTCTATTTGCTGCGCCCGCGTCCAGGCTTGGCGGAACTTCTAATAAGTAGTCATCCGCACTTTCAGCAGCACATTCTCGTCAGCCTTCAAATTCAAGCCGTAGTCGGTCTGGTCGCCATTCCAGATGCGCGCGGTCTTCCACTTCCCTGCCTCGTCGTAACCGCCTTCCTCTACCTTTAGCCAGAGGCGTTTTTTGCCCGGCGCAAAGGTCGGCGTAAAGTCCACTCTCACATGGTGGCCGGCAATCAGAAACTCGTCCGAACCGAGTTCCATAACCACTACTCCGCCATCGGGAGGCGTATTGCCCTTGGGCTGCATCCAGTCGCCAAACGATGGCATTCCATAGCTGATAACTGCCTTCCACCGTTCAAAGGCCAAGGTCTGCACATGAGCATCGGGGTCTTCACTCGACCCTTGCAGCTTGCCCTCGAGACTGCCCTTTGCCAATATGCTCGCAATTGGCGCGAGCAGTGCATACTGCTGCGCAAAGGGCTTGAGGGCGCTGGGCTCCATCGCATCCGGCCCTTCGGTTTGGTTGCTGTAGCGGCTCAGGTCGAGCCCAAAAGGCGCCCAGCCAATCGCGCCATGGCCAATTGCAGTAAAGACGTAGCGCGCATAACTCGCCGGGTTGCCAGTCTCCGGGATCAGCAGCGCATTGTCCTTCCGCTTGTAGAGATCCATCACCTTCATGTATTTCGCGTACTCAGGCATATAAATGTCCGGCGCAAGCAGGCTGATCGACGGCGCTGCAATCTTCCATAGATCGATGTTGTTGTCGGTAGGCGCGCCGGATTCATAACTGGGCGGCTTGCCAGGATTGAGCGGATCGCGCAACGCCGCATTCACATAAAGCGGCAGCGGATACTCTTTTTTGCCGGCAGCTGCGACCTGCTCGATATAGGTTGCTGTGTACCAAGCCTCGAAGGTTTCATCGGCATCGTCGCCGAAGACCTGCCGCCAGCTTCCGGACTTTTTTCCCAGCCCGGTGACTAGATTGTCTGGCACCTGCCCGGCAAATGCCTTCTCGGCCTCCGCGCCGTAATCGCGCACACCGCCCCACTCGCCGGCCTCATTCTCCACCTGCACCATCACGACGGTGCGTTCAGGATCGTGGAGTCTCAAGTAGCGCATCAGCGCGCGAAAGGCCGACGTATCAGCCTCCAGTCGCGCCGGGCAAAATGGCGAGGGCGAATCGACCGTTTGTCCATTTTTGCCGATCACGAACGGATACTTAGCTTGATCGAGCTTGATCCACTCCGGCGTGTAATGCGAACTGCCGTTCTTCCAAGTGCCAAACCAGAGCAGAACCAGCCGCAGATTATGCTCTCGCGCCTGGTTCAGAATCAGATCGACAGTGCTGAAGTCGAAGGTGCCTTGCGTAGCCTCGATCTGCTCCCAATAAATGGGTAGCTCGACAGTGTTGGCGTGGAGCATCTCGGCCGCCGGCCAAACTTTGTCGAGATAGTCAGGCCACGCGCTCGAGTTATTCGCCTGCACACCCAACATCAGGAACGGCGCGCCATCTACTATGAGAGCGTAGCGGCCATCCTTCTCGATGATCGTTGGCATAGGCCTTGGAGGAATAGCTCGGCCGGTCAGGTTCTGCGCCCTTATCGCAAAACTTCCCGACATACCCAGGACCAACGCCAAAGCTACTGCCAAATCCCGACACCTGCTCTTGCTCATCGTTCATCTCCATTCAGCCGCTTACGCCGCTTGAAACAATGCCGCAAGTATATCGCTCGACACTCCCCGCATGAATCAGGCTGGCAGTAGGCGAAGTAACGCTTCACGCGCAACGCACACCAAGCGGCCCGCCGGAGACCTGAGGGAGCGGACCGCCCGCAATCAACCCAGATGAGATGCTCTTATGGCTCGTACACCCACAGGTCATTCAGGAATCCGGCCTGGCTGGTTGAGCCCAGTCCGAGTCCACCGTAGAGCCAGAGATTGCCGGAGGCATCGATCCAACCGGTGGCGCCCATGCGCGCTCCGGCCACATTGCCGGCAGCGGGGGTCCCCTGGGTTCCGTAGGTGCCCATTTGTCCCGCAACCTCGGAGCCACTTATCCAGGCCCACTCGCCGCCGCTGAACTCCCACAAGTCGTTGAGATAGGGCGAGGCCGGTTGGTTGGTTGAGCCAAACCCTTCCCCACCGAAGAGCCAGAGATTACCCTTTGAATCCGTCCAACTGAGGGCGCTGTCGCGCGAACCGGGCGTATTACTGGAGGCAGCTGTTCCTTCCGTTCCGTAGGTTCCGGTTTCGTCGACGTTGGCGTAGCTTTCATTTGGTCCGCTAACCCAGGTCCACATGCCTCCGCTGTACTTCCAAAGGTCATTGAGCTCGGCCACATCTCCGTCCCAGCTTCCCCAGCCCACTCCGCCGAAGATCCAGACGTTGCCGCTCGAATCGAGCCAGCCGGAGGAATTGGAGCGCCCTCCCGGATGATTGCCGGCCGCGGGTGTCCCCTGTGTTCCGTAGACTCCCGGCTGGGTGGGATTGTAGACGCTCTGGCCGCTGACCCATGTCCATTGCCCGCCGGTGTACTCCCACAAATCGTTCATGAAAGCCCCGCAGAAGTCGGCGCAGCCCTGCCCGCCGAAGAGCCAGAGATTCCCCGACGCATCCGTTAAACTGACCGCGCCATAGCGCGCCCCTGGGAAGTTGCCGGACGCCGCCGTTCCCATCGTTCCATACACTCCGGACTGGTTAACGACATTCGCGCCGTCCACCCAGGTCCACTGGCCGCCACTGTACTTCCAAAGATCGTTGAGGAGGCCCTGAGCACCGGTTGAATCGTAACCAATGCCACCGAAGAGCCACAGATTTCCAGACTTATCGGTCCAACTCGCGGCCCCGTAGCGCGCTCCGGGCATATTGCCGGAGGCGGCTGTCCCTAGCGTTCCGTAGACTCCGGATTGATCGACAGTGTTCGATCCAGCCACCCAGGTCCATTGGTCGCCGCTAAACTCCCACAGGTCGTTGTAATAAGAACTGATTCCGGAGAAACAGAGCGGATCCTCTGACCCGCACCAGCCGCCTACGTTCTCGCTGGCGCCGCCAAATAGCCAGAGATTACCGGTCGCGTCTTTCCAGCTAGCAGCATAGTTGCGCGCCCCCGGAGAATTGCTGGCGGATGCCGTCCCGAGCGTTCCATACCAGCCTGGCTGATTGGCAGCGCTTGATCCGCCGACCCAGGTCCATTGATTCAGCGCCATGGTGGGGACAGGAATTGGAGTGGGAGTAGCGTTGGTGGTGCAGGCAACCTGAATATTTGTTACATTCGCGGTGGCGATGCCGGAGCCATTCGTCACCGTACAGGTTTGCAATGCCGGACTTGAGGGCGGCGTCAGGACCGAGACATTATAAGAAAACCCGCTGTATTGCGGTGTGCTGAAGGTGAAGCTGCCATTCGCTGTCACCGATACAGTATTTCGGCCGTTATACTGCAAGACAAGTCCGGTGCCGGAGAGCCCCGAAACCGTGCCTCCGATGGTGTAGGTCGTCGTGGGCAGCGTTCTAATGTTCTCAGTCGTGCATCCTGAAATCATCAGCGACGCCATTGCCGCAAATAGGCAGAAGACGAACTTGCTTCCGTTGTCCATCCGAAACCTCCTCCTGTGAGACCGGGCCCAGATTTTACCGTTGATGTAGACGCAGAACGGCGCATCGAGTTTACAGACCGCGTTCGCCGAGATTATATTCCGCATCCATGCGACCTTCAAGTTTCCGCCGACGAGATTCCGCGGCCATTGATGCCACGCTTACCGCATTCCTGCCGTTTCCGGCCTGCGCGTTTACACTAGATTATTACGGAGTTGTTAAAATTTCATGGATAAGTTTGTCATTCGCGGCGGCAATCCGCTGGTAGGAACGATTCGCGTCTCAGGCGCTAAAAATTCAGCTTTGCCTTGCATGGCCGCGGCCATCCTCACCGAGGACGAAGTTACACTTGAGAACATTCCTCAGGTGCGCGACATTGAAACCGAGCGGCGTTTGCTCGCGTCGATGGGCGCAGAGGTCAGGCTGGGCGATAAGCTGAACAGCACCACAATCAGTTGCCGGAAGCTCTCCGACCCTGTCGCCAAGTATGAAATTGTGAAGACCATGCGCGCCAGTTCGCTGGTTCTCGGACCGCTGGTGGCTCGCACCGGGATGGCGCGAGTAGCCATGCCGGGCGGATGCGCTATTGGTGGCCGGCCGATCGATCTGCACATCAACGGCCTGGAAAAGATGGGCGCTGTCATTACGCAGGAACACGGCTACCTGGAGGCGCGAGTCAACCGGCTGCGCGGCGCGCACCTGCTCTTCGACAAGATCACCGTCACCGGCACGGAAGACCTATTGATGGCCGCAGTGCTCGCTGAAGGCGAAACACTGATGGAGAATTGCGCGCGCGAGCCGGAAGTGACTGACCTGGCGGCGCTGCTGACCGCCATGGGCGCGAAGATCGAAGGCGCGGGCACATCGACCATGCGCGTGCAGGGCGTGAGCCGGCTGTACGGCGCGCGCTACCGCATCAATCCCGACCGCATTGAGGCAGGAACTTTTCTGATTGCAGGAGCCATCACGCGCGGTGATCTGACGGTGACCAACTGCAACCCGGCACACTTGAGCGCGGTGATCTCGAAACTTCAGGAGGCTGGCGCGCAGGTCGAGATTCTGAACTCCGAAACGGTACGTGTGCGCGTTGAGGGGCCGCTCAAAGCCGCTGACATTTCGACGGAAGAATATCCGGGCTATCCCACCGACATGCAGGCGCAATACATGGCTTTGGCCACCCAGGCCGAGGGCGTCAGCATGGTCGAGGAGAACATCTTCGAGAACCGCTTCATGCATGTGCAGGAATTGGCGCGCATGGGCGCGAACATCAAAGTAGAAGGCCGCACAGCCACGGTGCGCGGACCAGCAAAACTCTCTGCAGCAGCAGTCATGTGTTCAGACCTGCGGGCCTCGGCATCGCTGGTGCTGGCTGCGCTGGTCGCCGACGGCGAATCCATCCTTGACCGCGTCTATCACATGGATCGCGGCTATGAGCGCTTCGAGGAAAAGCTAGCAGGCGTGGGGGCCGAAATCCGCCGCATGGGCAATGTCTTCCCCGCAAAAGCGGAAGAGTCCGCTGCCGATTGAGCGCCGATTCCTTGATCCTTTTATATCCATACTCTACGGCTTTCTCGACTTCAACTTGATCATTTCCCCGTCCACGGCGAACCTTCCATACCCATGATGATGGATGGTCTTTGGATGCTTCTGCGCAGGATCGATCCAAGCCTTCACCACTTCAAGGATGAAGATGTTGAACTTGCTGACGAGGCGGGTATCGACGACCGTGCATTCGAGGTTGGCGAAACACTCGGCCACCAGAGGCGGAGTTACATGCTCGGCTGGAATCGGGGTCAGCTTGAATCTCGTGAATTTATCCACATCGCGCCCCGAGCAATTGCCGATTTCTCCAATTCTAGATGCCAGTTCCAACGCTGGAATGGCGATCACGCACTGCTTCGTTGCACGGAGAGCGGAAAAGCTGAAATTGGCGTTGCTGACGACACAGGCGACCAGAGGTGGCTCGAACTCGACCATCATGTGCCAGGACATAGCCATGATATTGGCGCGGCCCTTGCGGGCGGTGGTTAGCAGAACCACCGGCCCCGGTTCGAGCAACTGATAGACCTTCGACAGCGGTAAATCCCTCATCGCATTGGTGACTCCCATTGGCCTGATTTGGCGGAGTTGAAGATTGCTTCGATCACAGCCATGTTCTTGATCGCGTCTTCGAGGGGAACAGGCACGCCGGTGTTCTCCAGAACGGCCTTCGAGAAGGCATCGCCTTGCAAAGTGTATTGATCGCAGACGGGGAATATTTCAGCGGTAATGCCGCCGCCGAGCAGATCGCCGGTGTCGTCAATGAACAAGCGAACGGGACGGTCGGGAGGCGCGTTAAAAGGGATTTCAATCTCGATGCGTCCGAGAGCGCCGAGGAATTGAATGCGCTGGTAAGGCGCCAACTGTGTGCTGCACGTGAAGATGGATTGGCCGCCGGGGAAATCAAGAATTGCAGAGGTCAGCCGGTCAGTGTGGAACTGCGGATCGCGTTCGATACTGGCAACCACGCGGGTTGGCTCTTCTCGGAAAGCATATCGCGATGCGTGAATGAGGTAGCAGCCGATGTCCATGAGCGCGCCGCCGCCGCAATCGACCCGGTTGCGGATATTGGATGGGGTTGTATTGAAGTAGCTGAAGACGCCAACGACAGAGCGGAGTTTGCCAATGCGATCTTGAGCTAGCAGTTCGCGGAGGCGGAGCCACTGCGGATGGCAGTTGACCATGAAGGCTTCGCCGATCTGGACTCCGGTGCGGGCGCGAATGGCGAGCAGAGTTTCGGCTTCGGCGACGGTGAGGCTGAGGGGTTTTTCGCAGAGCACGTGCTTGCCGGCTTCAGCGGCCTTGATGGTCCAAGGGACGTGAAGTTGATTGGGAAGAGGATTGTAGATGGCGTCGATCCTGGGGTCGGCGAGGAGTTCCTCGTACGATCCGTAGGCCGTCGGAATGCCGAGAGCGGCTGCTGCCTGCTGAGCTTTAGCGAGATCGCGGGATGCGATGGCGGCAACTGTGGTCAGGCTCCCCTGTTGCATGGCGGGGATTACTTTTTTGAGGCCGATAGCAGCGGTGCTGAGTACTCCCCAGCGGAGTTTGGTGGACATGGTAGCTATGATAACTCTGTATTTTGGTCAGCAACGCCGACTTGCCTTGGCGGCAAGGCGTAAGCAAATTATGAAACTCGCGTGTCTTTCCGCGTCTCCTCCCTCATACCTTCTATGGCGACCGCAGTCCGCTTGGATTTCCGATAGACGTTTGCAACCGCTAACGTCCAGAAGGGCACCAGATCGACACCCGGTACGAGCTTGCCAACAAACGACGGTAAAAATTCCCAGTGCCAGCCCAGCAGATAGGACAGCAGGGCTCCCATGCTCAGGTCGAAAATGTCATCCGCAGGCGATTCCGCTCCCACGATGAACAAGGGAAAGATAGCAATTTGCAGTATGTCCGCAATGATCGCGAGTATCATAGCGGCTCGAAGGCGCGGGCCAGGCGAGATTGTTATCGCGTCGTTTGTCACATCAACCTTCCGCTTTCATCTTCGTGCCTGACCCGATCATTCTACTGTGAAAGTGCTGCAGCATCCAACATCCGATGCAGGTCATGCGCAAATCGTTGTCAGATTCGCCGCTGGAACGGGATAATATGGGCGATAGTTCGATTGAGTTTCGACGCTGCCCCAAAGGAGGATCAGGATCATGGCCAGTTCACGGAGAGAGTTTCTCGCCTATACTTCGCTGGGAATGGTGGCGGCTGCTGCTATGCAGGCTGAAGCACAGTCGCCCGCAGGACAGACTCAGGAATTGCCGCCGGGCGCGCCGCCTGCATTCGGCACCACGCCAGCGGTCGGGCCGGAGGTATCGTCTGCCACTTTTGCGGAAGCGGAAAAGCTGATGCAGTTGCAGATGACTCCGGTGGATCTGGCGCGCGCAGCGAGTAACTGGCGGATGCAGATGGCGCCGCTCCTGGAGCGCCGTACAGGGCCGCGGAAGATTGAGTTAGAGACGACACTTGCGCCGGCCACGCAATGGAATCCGAGCCTGCCGGGGATGGTGAAGCCGGGGCAGGGTGGCAATCATTTCCTGCGCAGTGGCAACGCGGGGCTGGCTTTGCCGGCCACAGACGACGCGATTGCATTCGCTGCTGTGTGCCAGCTTTCGAGGTGGATCGAAAGCCGCAAGCTGACATCGACAAGGCTGACCGAAATTTATTTGAACCGGCTGGAACGATTCAATGCGCAGCTCCGTTGTGTTATTACGCTTACGCGAGACCATGCGATGGATCAGGCTCGGCAGGCGGATGCGGAGATTGCGGCGGGGCGATATCGCGGTCCGCTGCACGGCATTCCCTGGGGCGCGAAGGACCTGCTCGATACGGCGGGGATCGCGACAACCTATGGAGCTGAGCCTTATCGCAACCGTGTGCCTGACGTCGACGCTACCGTTGTGGAACGGTTGAACGCGGCTGGCGCGGTGCTGGTGGCCAAGCTGAGCCTGGGCGCATTGGCACTGAATGATATTTGGTTTGGCGGGCAGACGATGAATCCCTGGTTGCCGGAGGAAGGTTCTTCGGGTTCGAGCGCGGGGCCGGGTGCGGCCGTGGCGGCTGGGCTGGTGGGCTTCGCAATTGGAAGCGAAACCGGCGGCAGCATTGTGAGTCCATCAATGCGGTGCGGCGTGACCGGGCTGCGCCCAACATTTGGCCGCGTGCCACGTACCGGAGCCATGACGCTTTGCTGGTCGCTGGACAAGCTGGGGCCAATGGCTCGAAGTGTGGAAGATACGGTGCTGGTGTTGAATGCAATCTCCGGGCCGGATGGGCGCGATTTAGCGAGTGTGCCGAGTGAATTATCCTTTGATGCCGCGACGGATGTAAAAGGGCTGCGCGTTGGATATTTTCCTGCCTGGATGAAAGAAGCGCCCGCGACGGATGTGGACCGGGCTGCGCTCGACGCAGTGAAAAATCTTGGCATGAAGCTCGTCGAGGTCAGCCTTCCGGACTGGCCGTATGACTCGCTCTACGTGATTCTTTTTGCCGAGGCCGCCGCGTCCTTTGAAGAGCTGACGCTGAGCCATCGGATCGATGAGTTGAAGATGCAGGTTCCAGATGCATGGCCCAATTGTTTTCGCCAGTCGCGGTTTCTGTCGGCAGTCGATTTTGTCCAAGCCGATCGTTTCCGGCGCAAGGTGGCAGAGGAGATGGCGCGGGTCTTCTCCGAGGTAGACTTGCTTCTGGTGCCTTCGTTGCGGGACGAGATATTGGTGATCACTAATTGCACAGGGCACCCGTCGCTTACACTGCGCGCCGGGTTTGTGGAAGTATCGGAGCCACGCAGCGACTGGGCACCTGATCCTAGCCATCCGTTGCCAAAGTTTTCTCCGCCACGACGGGTGCCACATGGAGTCACGTTGATCGGGCGGCTTTTTGACGAAGGCAGGTTGGCAGAAGTGGGTCTGGCGCTGGAGAAGCAATTCGCAGTGGCAGGCGAGCGGCCGCCGGGATTCTAGAACGAGGCAATTGTGGAAGCGAGTTGCCTGCATCGAGCATCCGGGTTGCTACAATCAGAGTTGTACGTTCAAGTTCCCCACACTTGAGATGACCAGGCTTTTTGAGGAGTAAGAGAATGGAACTGGCAGTTTCCAGCGCTCGTGAGTCCGTGTCGGTGGGCTCCGGCAAGCTCAGCCCTCAGCAGTTGATCGAGATTTATCGACTGATGGTGCTCTCCCGCTGCGTGGACGACCGTGAAATCCTGCTCAAGCGCCAGCAGAAAATCTTCTTCCAAGTATCAGGCGCGGGCCACGAGGCGCTGCAGGTGGGCGCGGCGCTGGCCATGCGCCCCGGTTACGACTGGTTTTTTCCGTACTATCGAGATCGCGCGCTCTGCCTGGCTCTGGGCGTCACGCCCGCTGACATGCTGCTGCAAGCCGTTGGCGCGGCCACTGATCCGGCCAGCGGCGGCCGCCAGATGCCCACGCATTGGAGCAGCCGCTCGCTCAACATTGTCAGCTCCTCATCGGCTACCGGTACTCAACTGCTCCACGCCGTTGGTTGCGCGGAAGCTGGCCGCTATTTCAGCCTTCATCCCGAAGCCGCGGAATCTGCGGAAGGCGATTACCGCGCCTTCCGCGATGTAACCTTTCATGGCGACGAGGTTGTCCTCACACTGCTCGGCGAGGGCTCCACATCGCAGGGCGAATTCTGGGAGGCACTCAACACCGCCTCGAACAAGAAGCTGCCGGTCATCTTCTGCGTGGAAGACAATGGCTACGCGATCAGCACACCGGTTGAGGTGAGCATGCCTGGCGGCAATATCTCTCGCCTGGTCGCCAACTTCCCCAACTTCTTTTTTGCTGAAGTCGACGGCACCGACGCGGAGGCCAGTTTTCAGGCCTTTCAATCCGCGGTGGCCTATTGCCGCGCCGGACTTGGGCCCGCTTTTGTCCACGGCCACTGCATGAGGGCTTACTCCCACTCGCTCTCTGACGATGACCGGCTCTATCGCTCGAAAGACGAACGCGAGGCCGACGCCTTGCGCGATCCCATCGTCAAAATGAGAGCGCGCCTGCTTAGTGAGGGCATTCTGACTGGCGACGCGATCACCGCCCTCGAGCACTCGCTGGATATTGAAGTGGCCAAGGATGCCGAGCGTGCGCTTGAAGCCCCACTGCCGCTCGTCGCCGATATCACCCGCAACGTTTACTCCGAGGAGCTGGACCCAACCAGCTCTGCGTTTGCAACCGAGCAGAGAGGCGAGCCTTCGTCGAACGCGCAGCCCCGCACCATGGCCGACCTGATCAACGCCTGCCTTCACGATGAATTGCGCCGCGACCCTCGCATCGTCGTCTTCGGCGAAGACGTGGCTGACGCTAGCCGTGAAGCTGCACTGGCCGAGGTCAAGGGCAAAGGCGGCGTTTTCAAGCTTACCGCTGGCCTGCAAACCGAGTTCGGCTCGGAGCGCGTTTTCAACTCGCCTCTGGCCGAGGCCAACATCGTGGGCCGCGCCATCGGTTACGCCGCCCGCGGCATGAAGCCTGTAGTCGAGATTCAGTTCTTCGACTACATCTGGCCTGCCTATCACCAGATCCACAACGAACTCGCCCTGTTGCGCTGGCGTTCGAACGGCGAATGGGCTTGCCCTGTGGTGATTCGCGCGCCCATCGGCGGCTATCTCACTGGCGGCTCCATTTATCACTCGCAATCGGGCGAGAGCCTTTTCACGCACATTCCCGGCCTGCGCGTTGTCTTCCCTTCGAATGGTTTGGACGCCAACGGCCTGCTGCGCACCGCGATTCGCTGCGACGATCCGGTACTTTTTCTCGAACACAAGCGACTCTATCGCGAGACCCACGACCGCGCGCCTTATCCTGGACCGGAGTTTGCGATTCCCTTCGGCAAGGCTCGCATCGTTCGCGCAGGCGCTGACCTTACGCTGATCACTTATGGCGCTTTGGTGCCGCGCTCGCTGCAAGCTGCCGAACGCGCGCGGCGAGAGCACAACATCGATGTCGAAATTCTCGACCTGCGCACTTTGAATCCGTACGATTGGGAAGCGATTGCAACATCGGTCAAGAAGACCAGCCGCGTGATCGTGGCTCATGAGGACATGATCAGTTGGGGCTACGGCGCGGAGATCGCAGCGCGTATTGGAGATGAGCTATTCGATTTGCTCGACGCTCCGGTTCGGCGCATCGGCGCGATGGATACTTTTGTCGCTTATCAGCCTGTGCTGGAAGATGCGATTCTGCCGCAGCCGGAGACGATTTTCAAAGCGATTGTGGATTTGAAGGCGTATTGAGACGAGCGGATTGATGCTCGGGAGATATTCGCCACCCGACGAATGAATTTATCTGCAAAAGCTACTTTTGCGAATTGACGGTAAATATCCTTGGAACGCATTGATTTTATTACGGATAGAATTATCTGCAAATTTTCTGTGGAAAAATAAATATTTTAGGGGGGGGTGGGGGGTAGGCTTTTTCCCGGGAAGACTTTTACCGGTTGCGCGGCTTTCTCTCATTCCTTCCTGTTCATCGATTTCCGTACTCCTTCACAGTATGCATGAATGAGTGATAATTCTCTGCACGCAGCTGCGATGCGGCCAATGGCCTTCGGCGGGCGGGTTGAGGTTCGTGGTATCCCACCCTTCCGCAAAAAGCGCGGAAGGATGGGGCACCCATCTTTGTTGGGAGGTTTAGATTCTGAAAAATTTAGGACGCGCCACCCGCTGCAGCCCACCCGTCTAACTTTGGATTGGGACCGTATTGGTTCGGTCCTGGATCGCTATCGAGCACCGTGAATACAAGCAAGATGATTCCGCCAATGATCGGAATCAGACAGAGCAGGATCATCCAGCCACTCTTACCGGTGTCGTGAAGCCTTCGCACTGTAACGGCCAAGCCTGGAAGGATGATCGCCAGGATGCAAATCGCAAGTGGAATGAATAAGGCTGCTTCGTAGCCATCGTGTTCCGTAGTCCCAAAGGCTGTGAATCCTCCAAGAAATAGCGCAAGAATAAGCACGATACTGAAGAGTACAAATATCCAGAATTCCTTGCGTCGCGAACGCCCATCGAACTGCACGCACCTATCCATAACCAGAAAAACCCAATACATAGTTTCCTCCGTTATTCGGCCGAATCGCGTGGGTTGACTTGAGCCACCCACGCGTTTCGGGTCAGGCAGAGATGTGGTACCCGCCACGGCTGGTCTGGTTTTCACCGTCATGCTGAATATTACTGCCCTTCCCTGGATATATGGGCCGTCCGCTTGAGGTTTTCCGCCGACGGTAGAGACCCGAACGCCCGAGTCACGGTTTCATCCGTTGCAAAGTTATCAGAGAAGATCGTGTCCGTGCTTGCACGAAGGAGAGAGATCCTAAGGACTGTTTCAAATCTGTTGTATCGCTCCATCACCTCTTCACTGACACCCGTGTAGTTTGGCTGAAGGCCATGCACATATACCGAGCGGTCATCGTAAAGTACCCTTGCTTCGTCTGGCGTGACGACAATGCCAACGGTCCGCGCCAATGCCGGGACACGCAGCTTGAACTGCTCCGTTATTCTGTTTCGTTCAACCTTTAGAAGGCTTTCAAAGGACGATACAAGTGACGCCGTCCGCTGGTCCAGGTAGAAAGCATGGAATGCGTGGTCAATATGACTGCGAGCGCGCCGCACACGCTCAGGCGCGTTCTGAATATATGCAGGCAAGGAATCGCGAAGCAGTTGCGTTTCGGATTGACTAAGCCAATCGCGCCATTTAGATGCCACAATCCAGACATGTGTCGCATAGCCTTGAACGTGCCCGGGCGCAATGAAACTAAGCACGTCGTCTTCAAAGAACAGTCTTGCTGAAAAACACGGTGCGATGGTCGTGGGATGGACCAAACGGGAGAGAAATAATGCTCGACTCAGTACGCGATCATGGTCCCATGTCAAATGCTCAGAACCATTACTCGGCGGGTTGACTCTCCGGCAAAAAGCGTAGCGGCAACCATAGAGTCGGGAGGGACGGAAATTAAATCCTGCGGGTTCACAAGCGTCGAACACAGTCTCGCTCTTGACACCGTGCGGAAGTCTTCCTAGCCAATAATCAGGACCTAGTGGAAAGTCGCCTTCAGGTGGGGGAGATCGCTCCCAATCCCAATCCACGGCGTCAAACCGTCCTGTCGATTGCAATACGACATCGAAGACTGATTCGGTCATCTCTCCCCTTCGCACACAACTTGACCATTAGCCCCGAGCCCCTCCCTTCCGCGCTATTCAGAGAAAGCATGGGAAACCACGAACCTAGAGCGAGCAGTTGGCCCCACCGCAGGTGGTCAATGCTCGCCTGGGGGTAGCTTGCAGCAATCGCCGGCTTTGGGTTCCTCGTTCGCGCCCGCGTCCAGAACCACTTTCCATTGGCCGTCTGGCTGAATGCGCCAGATGGTCATATACCGGCCGGTTGTGGTGACGGGATTGCCGTTGGCGTCTTTGCTGTGCCCTTCAAAGTGGCCCCAGGTGTAACCCATATCGCCGGAGGGGCCCATCATGGCGTCGGTTGGAGTCCAGGTTAGTTGATAGACCTTCGGGTCCCAGTTGGCTGACTTGGTAATGGCCACTTTGCCCACCAGCGGCGCGGCTCCATTGCCGAGCGCTACGCCGTCTTCGGCAAACCAATCGGCAAAGCCAGGGCCGCCGCGTGCAAGCACATCTTTGGCAAAGCGCGCTTCGAGATCAAAGAGCAAAACCTTTCCCGGCTTGACGGTGGTATCGACGAGCGGATTGGGCGCGGCCTGCGCGTTCGAATCGGGAAACGCCAACTGGGCTTGAGCGCCCAGCCAAGCCACACTCATCCCCATCAATATTATTGCCAAAAGAAAAACTTTCCAGCTTTGAAACCCGTTGATCGTCACGTGCAGACCCTCCTGAAAAGAGCAAAAAATCCTACTTGCCCATCGTACAACGACGGAGAGAGGCGACGAGTGATTGGGAAGGCTTTGCGGGGAGTTATATTGATGGAGACAGGAGCGGGAATGGCACGAGTAGCAATTGTTGGAGTGGGAGCGATTGGAGGCGCATTGGCAGCGCTGCTGGAGGTGACAGGGCATCATGAGATTACGCTGTGCACGCGGCGGCCTCTGAGTGGGTTGACGGTGAAGACTCCGGAAGGGGTTGTGAGCGTGACGGCAACGAACGTGAACGACCCGGCGCTTGCGGAGCCCGTGGATTGGGTCCTGGTGGCGACCAAAACTTATGACGCAGAGGGTGCGGCTGCGTGGTTCCCTGCGCTGTGTGGCGAGAGCGCTTCGGTTGCAGTGGTGCAGAATGGCGTTGAACATCGGGAGCGTTTTGCGCCGTATGTGAACGCGGAGCTGATTGTGCCGGTGATTATCGATTGTCCTGTGGAGCGGCAGGCGGATGGCGTTGTTCACCAGCGTGGCGCGGCGCGGATGCAGGTGGAGGCTGGGCGGCTGGGAAGAGATTTTGCGCAGCTTTTTGCGGGAAGCAACGCACAGGTTGAGTTGACGGAGGATTTTCTTTCGGCAGCATGGCGGAAGTTGTGCATCAATTCGGCGGGCGCGATTTCCGCGTTGACGGTGAAGCCGGCGGGCGTGCTGCGGGGTGAAGCGCTGGGCGAGCTGGCACGCGATATCGTGGCCGAATGCGTAGCTGTGGGGCGGGCTGAAGGCGCGCAGCTTGATGATGGTACGGCGCAGCGGGTGCTGGATGGCTATCGGGCGCAGCCTGCGGATTCGATCAATTCGATGCTCGCGGATCGGATGGCGGGACGGCCGATGGAGATTGACGCGCGCAACGGAGTGATTGTGCGCAAGGGAGAGAAGCACGGAATCAGTACGCCGCTGAATCGAATGACAGTGGCGCTGCTTGAGGCATTCGGGGAAGCATCGGCGGCAACATAGTTGCATGGGCGGGAGAGGTTCGTTACAACTTTGGGGCCGCCGATCCGTCTAACTCTTAAGGGTACGAATCCGCCTACAAAATTCGCCGCATTGGTATACTAACGACTGGCATAGCTGGATCGCGGATCCACGGCGTTGGTGGGTTTTTGCTTGCTGCCCGGCTCTTTTTTCCGGGAGAAGGAAGGCCATGGGAACACTGTTGGAATCGATTCACTCGCCCGCCGACCTGAAGCGCCTGAACTTTGCGCAGATGACGGATCTGGCTGAGGAGATTCGAGAATTCCTGATTCAGACGCTCTCGAAGACAGGCGGCCACCTGGGCCCCAACCTTGGCGTTGTCGAGTTGACCCTGGCCTTGCATACGGTCTTCGATACTCCCAGCGACAGGCTGCTGTTCGATGTGAGCCACCAGGCCTACATTCACAAGATGCTGACTGGGCGCCTGGATCGTTTGGATACGATTCGGCAGCCGGGCGGGCTGAATGGCTTTATGCTGCGGACAGAGAGCGAGCACGACTGCTATGGCGCGGGGCACGCCGGGACGGCACTTTCTGCCGCGCTGGGCATGGCCGTGGCGCGTGACATGGCCGGTGGCAAGGAACATGTGATTGCCGTGGCTGGCGACGCCGCATTTACGAATGGCATCACCTTCGAAGCGATGAACAACATCGCCGACAAGACCAAGCGGCTGATCGTTGTGCTCAACGACAACGAGTGGTCGATCGACCGCAATGTGGGCGCCATTGCACGTTACTTTCACAAGATTGTTACCAACGAACACTACAAGAACCTGCATGACTCAGCGCATCGCATTATTGAGCGGGTGGGCGGCAAGACGGCGGCTGAGGTGGCGCGCCGCGCTGAAGAGGCCGCGAAGAGTTTGCTGTGGCCTTCCGTCCTCTTCGAGGAATTCGGGCTGGAATATTTTGGTCCTATCGATGGGCACAATTTGCCGCTGCTTGTGGAGAGCTTCAAGTTTCTCAAGGCCGCAGACCACCCGGTGCTGCTGCACGTACTGACGCAAAAGGGTCGCGGCTTTCAGCCAGCGCTGGACAAGCAGAAAAAGTTTCATGGCCTGGGACCTTTTGACCCGGAGACGGGCGAAACCAAGCCTGCCGGACAACTCACCTACGCCGAGGTCTTCGCCAGCACGCTGGTTCAATTGGCCAATCAAGACGAGCACATTGTGGCCATCACGGCTGCCATGCCGAGCGGTACGGGACTCGATCTTTTCCGGCCTCATCACCCGAAACGGTATTTTGACGTGGGCATCGCCGAGGAACACGCGGTTGTCTTTGCCGCCGGCATGGCCACGCGCGGCTATCGTCCCGTTTGCGCGATTTACTCGACGTTTTTGCAACGCGCCTTCGATTGCGTTGTTCACGACGTTGCTCTGCAAAAACTGCCGGTGCTTTTCTGCATGGATCGAGCGGGGCTCTCTGGCGACGATGGGCCTACGCATCACGGCCTCTTCGATATTGCGTATCTGCGCGGCGTGCCGGAGATGATTTTGATGGCTCCCAAGGACGAAGACGAGCTTGCCGATATGATGAAGACCGGCCTCCAACTACCGGGGCCGAGCGCGATCCGCTATCCGCGCGGCGTGGGGACTGGCGCGGTCCGCAAGCCCGAGCCGCAGGTGATTCCCATCGGCAAGGCGGAACTGCTCAAGGACGGCTCCGATGTGGCGATTCTCGGCCTGGGACCGATGACTACAATGGCACAGGAATTGGCCGCGCGGCTCGAAGACGATGGCTACTCTGCCGCGGTGATCAATCCGCGATTTATCAAACCTCTTGACCGCGAAATGCTCGCCGAGTTTGCAGGCCGCGTGGCTGCTTTTGTCACCTTCGAAGACCATGTGAAGATGGGCGGCTTCGGTTCGGCGGTTATCGAAGCGCTGCAGGAGATGGGCAGTTCGGTCCCGGTGGTGCGCATCGGCTGGCCCGATCATTTCATCGAGCACGGCAAGGTGGACGAGTTGCGCGCCAAGTACGGAATCACTGTTGAAGGGGCTCAGGCCCAGGTGCTGCCCCTGCTGGTCCATCGGCAGCGCGCTACACTGGTCGCCAGTTAGAAACTTTGCGCGCGCTCTCTATCGAAGTTGATATAGAATCCTGGTGTATGCTTCGACTGATCACTACCGCCCTGGTCTGCGCGTTGCTTTCTCCGCTTGCGCCTGCGCAGCAAAAGGAGGCTCCGATGACTCACCATGCGCGCGGCACATTTACGGTGAACGTGCAGCCACTGACTCCTGCGCCGGCCGAGGGGCTTAGCCGATTCTCCATCGATAAACAAATCCACGGGGATTTGGAAGCGACGACTAAGGGCGAAATGTTTTCAGGCGGCGACCCCAAGCAGGGAGTTGCCGGATACGTTGCGATCGAGGTTGTCACTGGAACGCTGGCGGGAAAACATGGCAGCTTTGCGCTGCAGCACTCGGCCACGATGGATCGGAATGGGCCCAAGATGTCAGTGATCGTTGTGCCGGGCTCTGGGACCGGAGAGCTGAAAGGCATCGCAGGCACATTCACTATTCACATCGAAAACGGGCAGCACTCCTACGATCTGGAATATAGCCTTCCTGAATCATTGCGCAAGCTTCAATAAGTCTTCAAATGCGCAGAAAATCCTTGGCTTTCTGGATGAGTACGTCGCGACTTATCTCGGAAATGGTGTTTGTTAGCGGAATATTCTTGGGGCAAACTTCGACGCAGTTTTGCGCAAAGCCGCACTCCTGAATACCGCCGTCGCCGGCGAGCGCACGCAGACGTTCTTCGGCTAGCACCTTGCCGGTAGGATGGTTGTTGAAGAGCTTGACCTGGGCGATGGTGGCCGCGCCTACAAAGCCCGTTTCCTCGTTGAACTGCGGACAAACTTCCATGCAGCAGGTGCACGAAATGCAGTTAGAGAGCGGGTAATTCGCCTCCTGCTCCTGCGGGAAGATGCGCGGGCCAGCGCCTAAGTCATAAGTGCCATCGATGGGAACCCAGGCTTTGACGGCCTTCAAGTTTTCAAACAAGACGGACCGGTCGACTTGCAGATCGCGAACCAATGGGAATTTTGAGAGCGGCTCAACGCGGATGGGCTGGTCAAGATTATCGACCAGCGCGGAGCAGGCCATGCGTGCCTTGCCGTTGATGCGCATGGCGCACGAGCCGCAGATTTCTTCCAGGCAATTGGAGTCGTATGTAATGGGAGTGGTGGCTCGGCCGTTGGCGGTAACGGGGTTGGCGGCGATCTCCATCATGGCGGAGATGACGTTCATGCCCGGACGCCACTCGATTTCAAAACTCTCCCAGACAGCGAGAGCATCGGGGCTGGCCTGGCGCTTGATTTCGAAAGATACAGTTTTGTTTGCCATTGTCAGTCTCCCTTATTTGGTTGCGTCGTAACGGCGCGGGCGCGGCGTAATGAACTGCGTATCGACCGCTTCGTACTCGAAGCGCGGGCCGATCACATCTCCGGTAAAGGTGGCCTTGGTGGTCTTGAGAAACTGCTCGTCGTTACGGTCGGGAAAGTCGGGCTTGTAGTGCGCGCCGCGCGACTCGTTGCGATGGAGCGCTCCGAGGACGACGGCGCGAGAGAGTTCCAGCATGTTCTTCAACTGGCGGGCGAAGGCGAAACTGGTGTTGGCCCACTGGCTCTTGTCGCTAAGGTTCACATTTTTGTAGCGGTCAATCAACTGGACGACCTTCTCGTCGGCTTGCATCAGTCCCGTGTTATAGCGAATCACGGTGGCGTGTTTGGTCATGGTATCGCCTAACTCACGCCATAACTTGAAGGGATTTTCGGTACCTTCATTTTTGAGCAGCTTGCTGTTCATTTCGGCCTGACGAGTTACTTCGGCTGCATGGCCGCCATCGCCTTCGGGCGCGGCCAAGCTCTTGGCATAGTCGAGCGCGTTAGGCCCGGCCTTGAATCCACCGTAGATGCAACTGAGGAGCGAGTTAGCGCCGAGGCGATTGGCGCCGTGGTACTGATATTCACATTCACCGGCGGCAAAGATGCCGGGAATGTTGGTCATCTGATTGAAGTCTACCCACAAGCCGCCCATGGTGTAATGCATGCCGGGGAAGATCTTCATCGGTACGTCGCGCGGGTCGTCGCCGACAAACTTCTCGTAGATTTCGAGAATGCCTTCGAGCTTGCGGTTGAGGGTTGCGCGATCGATGTGCGTCAGGTCGAGATAGACCATTGGCTGGCCATCGATGCCCAGGCCATTTTCATAAACTACTTTGTGAATGGCGCGCGTGGCGATGTCGCGGGGCACAAGGTTGCCGTACTTGGGATACCACTCCTCAAGAAAATAAAAGCGCTCGGCCTCGGGAATTTGCTTGATGGGGCGCTTGTCGCCGGCTACGCGGGGAACCCAGACGCGGCCACCTTCGCCACGCGCCGACTCCGACATCAGCCGCAGTTTGTCTTCGCCGGGAATGCAGGTGGGATGGACCTGAATGAATTCGCCGTTGGCGTACGTAACTCCTTGCTGAAAGACAGCCGATTGCGCCGAGCCGGTGCAGACCACGGAGTTCGTGCTTTTGCCGAAGATAGCACCGATGCCGCCGGTGGCGAGGATGATGGCGTCGGCGGCGAAACTGCGCAGTTCCATGGTGCGCAGATCGAGAGCGGTGATGCCGCGCGCCACGCCCTTTGAATCAATGACGGCGGAGAGAAACTCCCAGCCTTCGTATTTTTTGACCTTGCCTTCGGACTCATGGCGGCGCACCTGCTCGTCGAGCGCATAGAGCAATTGCTGGCCCGTGGTTGCTCCGGCAAACGCTGTGCGGTTGTAGAGCGTGCCGCCGAAGCGGCGGAAATCGAGTAAGCCTTCGGGCGTGCGGTTGAAGGTCACGCCCATGCGGTCAAGCAGATCGATGATTGCCGGAGCGGCCTCGCACATAGCCTTCACGGGCGTTTGATTGGCCAGAAAATCGCCGCCGTAGACGGTGTCGTCAAAGTGCTTGTCGGTGGTGTCGCCCTCGCCTTTGAGATTCTTCGCAGCGTTGATGCCGCCCTGCGCGCAAACCGAGTGAGAACGCTTGACCGGGACGATCGAGAAGAGGTCAACGTTGCCGCCGGCTTCGGCGATTTTGATAACCGCAGCTAGCCCGGCCAGGCCTCCGCCAATGACGATGATTCTGGGTGATGCCATGAATAACTTTCCTTTCGAACAGTTGCTTGCTTTTAGCTTTTAGCTCTTAGCTTTTAGCTCTTAGCTTTTAGCTCTTAGCTTTTAGCTCTTAGCTTTTAGCTTCTCGCTTCTCACTAAGCTCGCGGCTAAAAGCTAGAAGCTGTCGGCCCGACAAAGGCCCAAATGCTCATCAGACCCATGACGGCCAGACCTATTCCCAGAGCGACACAGACGTAGCCGAAGCGCTTGCGGGCTGTTGCGCCGGTGGTGATGCCCCACTTGGCCGCAAAGAGCCAGACACCGTAAGCGAAGTGCCAGCAGATGGCGATCATGGCGATGATGTAGACGGCCAGCATCCAGGGATTGGCCAATTCTTGCTGCACTTTGAGGAACGCCTGCTCGGGGTGTTCGGGAAGGCTGATGCCCATGAAGCGCTGCCGGATGACGTGCTGCAGGATGTAAGCGAAGGCGATGAGGCCGGTGTAGCGCTGCGCGACGTAGAGCCAATTGCCTGCCCAGGGATAGTAAACGATGTTGGACTTGCCGCGCAGCCATATCCAGATGCCGTAACCGGCGTGATAGAGCAGCGGCAAAAAGATGAAGACCCACTCCAGCACGCGAACCATGGGCAGGCTGTTGAGGAAGCGGACCTGCGCTCCGTAGGCGGCGGGGCCTTTGAGTGCCTCGAAGTTCGAGAGCAGATGCTCGAGCAGGAAGGCGCCGATGGGAATGATGCCGAGCAGCGAATGCAGCTTGTGCCAGAGGAAGGACGAGCCCTGACTGGCGCGCAACGGCTGAACGCCTGGACGAACGGTTGGCGTGGCAGGTTGTTGAGCGGTTGCCATAACGGAGTTAGCTCCTAAAGGTATTGATGCCCTGGGTTGGGGAAACGGCGCTTTTGGTTTGGGCTGGGAAACATGGCCTGAATTTGATTCATTATTGGTGTTTCAGATCACATCCGTCAAGGCGAAGGGTTAGCTTTTAATCTTTTGAACTTGCGTCGTGGAGCTTCAGATGCACAACATGGGAAGCAGCGCCGCAATGGCGCGGCCGCGATGGCTGAGCGTGTGCTTGGTTTCGAGATCGAGTTCGGCCATGGTGCGACTGAGCGCGGGTAGATAGAAGAGCGGGTCGTAGCCAAAGCCGCCGGTGCCGCGTGGCGCATCGAGAATCGTGCCTTCGACCGCGCCCTCGGCGGTATGCAGGGCTACGCCATCACGCGCGACCACCAGCACGCAGCGGTAGCGGGCGGTGCGCTGTTCGGCGGGGATGTTGGCGAGGCGTTGGAGCAGAACCATGTTGTTCCATACGTCGGTGTTGTCGAGGGCGTCGGGCGAATCGACTATGCCGGAGTCGGCGGCAAAGCGGGCCGAACGCACGCCGGGCGCACCGTCGAGCGCATCCACTTCGAGGCCGGAGTCGTCGGCCAGAACCAATTCGCCGGGGGCGAAGCGGGAGTAATAGACAGCCTTGAGTGTGGCGTTGGCGGCGAAGGTCAGGCCGTCTTCTTCTGGCGCGGGGATGGTGGCGAGCGCCGGCAGAGGCTCGATGGTGAGGCTGTGCGCCAGGGCGGCCGTGCGAAAGTCGCGGAGCTTGCCCTGGCTGGTGGTGGCGGCGTAAAGAGGGAAGGCCATGGGATGAGTGTAATGGGTGAGGAGCTTATTCGACGGCTGGCAACGGTAGCTCCGCATCGAGTCCGGCGGCGATCAGGTCTTCGCGCAATTGCTTGACGCTGAAAAACTGGATGGCCTGAATGCCCAGCGTCTGCGCGGCTTCTACGTTTTCCTGCTTGTCGTCGATGAAGAGCGTTTCGTGGGGCTGGACTCCGAGTTCGGCGAGAGTGTAGCGATAGATGGCGGGGTCTGGTTTGGCAATGCCCAGTTGATAGCTCCAGACGAGCACGTCGAAGCGGTGAATCCAGTCGAACTCGCGCTCCACACTTTCAAGCACACTGTCGCCCATGTTGGAGAGGATGGCGGTGAGCAGGCCGCGCTGCTTGAGCGCGAGTTGCCAGGCGACCATGGCGGGATTCTGCACGGTCCACAAGCGCCCGTCCCAGCGGTTCAACTCTTCGACCATCGCCTGATTTGGCGGCAGACCCGCATCGCGCAGGAGCTTTTGCCAGAAGGTGATGCCGGTCAGCTTGCCTTCGTCATAGGCAGGACGGTTTGCCCAGAAAAGCGGTTCGAAGCGGGCCTGGCTGAGTCCCGTGATGCGCAGCATGGCAGCCCACGCTTCGGCACTTGGCGGACCGGTGAGTACAATTCCATAATCGAAGACAACCGCGCGCAAAGACAATCTTCCTCCCCAGAAAACCCGTATCTTGTGCGTCCGTGTAATGTTGAAAGGGACGCCTGCTTCTATTGTGGCATCTGCGGTGCGGCCGTTTTTTTGTCGGTTTTGGATGGGGTTAGAGGATGCGCTTTTCGCAGCGAACAAAATGGAACACCGAAGAGAGCGAGTTGGCGCGGGCGCACCGGCTGCGCGTTGCGGCTGGCGAGCCGATTGCGGATCTGACGGCCTCGAACCCTACACGCTGCGGCTTTGCTTACGATGCGGAACTGCTGGCGGCGCTCACCGACTCGCGGGCGCGCGATTACGATCCGCAGCCGCGCGGTCTGCTCAATGCACGCCAATCGGTGTGCGCCTATTATGCGAGCCACGGCGTTTCGCTTACGCCTGAGCAGATTGTGCTGACCACCAGTACCAGCGAGGCTTACAGCTTTCTTTTTCGTCTGCTGTGCGACCCGGGCAGCGAAATTCTTGTTGCCCAGCCCGGCTATCCGCTTTTTGACTTTCTGGCGGGCCTGGACGATGTTTCGCTGAAGGCCGCCCCGCTGGTCTACGATCACGGCTGGCAGATTGAGCCGGAGGGTTTTCGCCGGGCCATTACTGCGCAGACGCGGGCCATTGTGCTGGTGCATCCCAACAATCCTACGGGCCACTTTACCAAGCCGTGGGAGGCTGAGGAGCTGGCGCGACTTTGCCGGGAGTTCGATCTGGCGCTGATTGTGGACGAGGTTTTTCTCGATTACAGTTTTGGCGCGACGCACAGGAGCTTCGCTGCGGGACTCGATGGCGTTCCGGTCTTTGTGGTCAGCGGGTTAAGCAAAATTGCTGGATTGCCACAGATGAAGGCAGCGTGGATTGTTGCCGCTGGAGCCGAGGCCGTGACGGCACTCGATCGCCTCGAAGTTATCGCGGACACTTTTCTCTCGATGAATGCGCCGGTGCAGTGCGCGCTGCCTGCATGGCTCGAAGGCCGGGAGGTCATTCAGCAGCAGATTCGGAGTCGCGTGGCGGCCAACTTGGCCGAACTGGATCGGCGACTCGGTGAAATGCCCGAGATTAACCGGTTGGAAGTGGAAGGCGGTTGGTATGCGGTCTTGCGCATTCCGGCGCTCGTGCCGGACGAGCAGACGGTGCTGGCTCTGCTCGTGCGCGGCGTCTGGGTGCATCCTGGGTACTTTTTCGGAATGGCTGAGTCCGGCTGGCTGGTGGTGAGTTTGCTGGGGCCGGAGGTGGAATTCAGCGGCGGAGTGGCGGGGCTGGTTGAGTATTTCACTCGGTGCAAGCAGACAGAAGTTCTGGAACTCTTTGGGTCGATCGACTATGACCCGGCCTACGATTACAAGAGGGCGCGCCGGCTAGATCGGATCTTGGACGAATAAGAAGTGATTCGCTAAGGCCGGCGAAAAAGCATACCGCGCCAACTGATAACTAACAACTGACTTCTGCGTTCGCTACCCGCGCAAAAATGGATTGCTGCGGCGTTCCGTGCCAATAGTCGTCTCAGAGCCGTGACCGGTGAGGACTCGGGTTTCATCGGGCAGCACCAACAGGCGGCTTTGGATTGAGTCGATGATCTGGTCGTAGTCACCGCCGGGCAGGTCGGTGCGACCGATGCTGCCTTCAAAGAGCGTGTCGCCCGCGACGAGCAGCTTGAGGGGGGCAAAGTGAAGGCAGACCGAGCCTTGCGAATGGCCGGGAGTGTGCAGCACCTGGGCCGGATAGCGGTTCAATCCTACGACCAGGCCATCGTTCAGAGACGCGTCGGGCGGCGCCGTTTCTGGCGTTGCTGCGCCGATCCAACCGGCCTGCACATCCATCATTTTCAGCAGCGGCAGGTCAGCATCATTCAGCAGGATGGGCGCGCCGGTGAGCCGCTTGAGCTTGAGCGCGCCGCCTACATGGTCAATGTGCGCGTGGGTAACGAGAATCTGCTTGAGCTTGAGGCCAAGTTCGGTGAGGCGACGGTGGATGCGGTCGACCTCATCGCCGGGATCGATGACGATGGCCTCGCCAGCCTCTTCGTCGCCGAGGATGGTGCAGTTGCAGGCAAGCGGGCCGACCGGGAAGGTTTCAAGAATCATGATTTGATTTTACAAGCGCTCTGGCTGGTGACGACATTTCGACGGGATTCCTTTCGTTGATTATGAATCGCTGCGATTTTACTTTCCGGCAGGGGGTTTGCGGAAGGTAATCGCATAAAACTTGCCTTCCTTGAGCATTTCAAGATGAATATTTTCCATCTCCGGCGGCACCAGATCGATGGGTACCGTCACGGGCTGTTTGCGATCCGAATAGAAGCTGCTGGTCAATGGAAGTCTTTCGTAGGTGCTCTTCACGTACTCTTCGGTTTCGTCCTCAATCATCATTTGGCCGCCGGGCTTGACTACGCGAATCATCTCGCGAATGGCCTTGACGCGGTCACTGAAGAAGTTGAAACCACCGCAGGTGAAGACCAGGTCGAAGCTCGCGTCGGCGAAGGGCAGGCACTCGGCGTTGCCGACATAAAGGTCGGCATCCATCTGCCAGCGGCGCATATTATTTTGGCAGTTCGATAGCATCTCAGGCGATAGATCAAGGCCCGAAAGCTTCACTCCACGAGGCAGATATTTGAAGTTGAGGCCGGTACCGACGGAGGTCTCGAGCACTGAATCACCAGCTTTGACTTCGAGCAAACTCATATAGTTCTCGAAATACGAAGCCAAGTCGAGGCCCCGGAAAGCGCCGACGACACGCTGAATATCGTCGTAGAAACCGCCGATGGTCTCATAGAGCTTGTTGTATTTACCGTTGTCGCCGGTGAGATCTTCAGGCTTGAGAAAGGTTGGGATTCCGTTGCGCACAGGAAAACTTTCGCCGGATTTGCTGACCAGCGATTCCCTGCCTTTTTCGTTGACTACGTGCAACGGTTCGCCGGTAAAGGGGCTTTGCAAGAGAGCAACGGTTTGTGGGCGATCTGTCCAGGACTTGTGTTTGAACGGGCGGAAGAGCGCCCAAACGCTCAGAAGCAGTGCTGCGCCCAGGCATGACGCGCCAAAGGTTGCGCTAAAGGCCGCGGCCGAGTGCAGCAAGGCAACACTGTAGGACCGTGAAAGTTCGATGCCTGCCGCAAGAACGAAGCCCGCACCAAAAACGAAAATGGTGGCGCGAGATTCGTGATTCCAAATCCAGACGAGCGTGGCCGCAAACCAAAGCACAAGGAAGGCGTGCGGCCCAGCCAATGGAGCCGCGCCAATGTGCAGCGCAACCGCAAGCCAAGGTATCGCCACTGCCGCCAAGGGCAAAGGAAGAGTGGCGAGAAATCCGGGAAGACGCGGGCTGACGAGGCGATGGAATGTGAAAGGCAACACGCCGAGCATAGTGGCGACAAGCGCCCAGCCCAAATACGCGAACGCTTGTTGCGGCCCGGAAAGCGGAATTTTGCGCCAGCCGAAGATCAAGCCGGGAATGAAGGCGATCGCCATCATCCAGAGGAATCCGCGCCGAGGCTTTTGCGTGCCGACGAACCATGTGGGCAGGATCGGACCTGTCCACGCTCCGATCGGAGCGATGAAGAACCCGAGGACAAAAAGAGTGGCAACAGCCCAAGCTGCGATCTGTGAACTGCGGCTTGTCTTAACGTTCGTAGTCATCGTGCGATTCTTTCCTTCCAGTTCCAGTGTCCTGTGATCTGCCGTCATCGGCCAGATTCAGTACTGACCGGCGCAGTGTTTTTCTCGACCGGTTGCTGACTTTGAACTGCGGCAGATTCCATGGAAGCAAGCTGCGCGAGCGCCGATTCGCCCCAGTCAAGAGCGGCGCGAGTCAACGCCATACCGAGGCTTAGCGTGAGCATCCAGTAAGGTTTATTCGGATTTTGCGAGAGGTCCTTATTTGCCATGTTCTCGATTCCCTGAAGCATGGCTAGCGTGCGCCGGTTTCGTTCTTGCAACTCGCGAACGTGTGCCAGCGAGACACCCGGCGCGGCCTCACGGCCAAAGAACAATTTGAGCAAGAATTCGTTGCGTGGGGGATCGTTCTGGAAAGGCAGTGCCAGCCACTCGCGAAGACGGGCGCGACCGGCGTCTGTCAGCGCGTACTCTTGACGCCGCTTTTTGGGTGCGGAGGCTGGCTTGCATGGTTCGATCAGGCCTTCGGTCGAGAGGCGCTTCAAGGCGGGATAGATTTGCCCGTAGCTCTCGCCCCAGAAGCTGCCAAAGTTTTCTTCAATCGCCTTATGAATCTCATAGCCGGAGGCATTTCGCCCGAAGGAGAGCATACCTAAGATCACGTAGCCGGTCCGGTTGTCTTTCATATAGCTGCAAGATATATCTATCAGATAATTATGTCAACAATTATTTTCCGCATATAAAAACGGCAGACCCAATAGCCTGCCGTCCTGGAGAATTTGATCGAGAGAAGGGCTTGCCGCCTACTTACCGGACTTGGCCGGCGCTGAGATGGGCGCGGATTTAACGTTCCCCAGCACCGAGTGCGAGCCGCTGGTGGAGCGCACGTAGAGGATAGTCAAAGAGATGGAGGTGAGCATGAAGATGACTGCCGATATGGTGGTGAGCCGGGTGAGTACATTGGCTGCGGCGCGGGGGCCGAAGGCGGTCTGCGAACCCTGGCCGCCGAAAGCGCCTGCCAGATCAGCCGATTTGCCTTGTTGCAAAAGCACTACGAAGACCAGAAAAAAGCACACGAGGATGTGCAGAACGACGACGAAACCGAAGAGGATATGCATCTTTTTAAGCTACTTTCCAGGTCAGTCCGGCTGACCCGGACGCGAGAGATTTGGTGCGGAAGAGGGGACTTGAACCCCTATGCCTTGTGGGCGCCAGCACCTCAAGCTGGTGCGTCTGCCAATTTCGCCACCTCCGCACTGTGGTGAACTCTACGAGTATAGCAAAAGTCAGGCATAGAAGGAACAGCGATGAATGCGCAAAATCTGAACGTGCTCATGTGTCGACTCGCGTTGCCCAGGCTTGTGTGCCGAGAGCTTGGCAGGAGAGGGTTGCGATTTTAGCGGCGCGGCGCAGGGCCGGCTCGAACTCCGGGTTGAGGGCGTAAAAGTGGCAGAAAGCTCCGTGGAGAACGTCTCCCGCGCCAAGTGAGTCAGCCACGTTGACGCTGGCGATTTCGATTTCGAAGCGGCGACCGCGGTCCCATGCGAGGATGGAGCGCGGGCCGCGGGTAAGCGCGACGTGAGGAACGCCCTGGCCGGCGAACCAGGCGAAGAAAGCATCTGGGTTACCGGAAGCGCTTGGGCTCGGCTGACCGGGAACGGTGAAGCGCTCGCTGCAGATGGCGACGGTGAGCAATGGGGCTAACTCTGCGGTGCCGGGCTTCCAACTTCCGCCGTCAAGACAGATGGACACACCAGCAGCTTGGCAGGAGGCGAGCAGAGGCAGAGTCTGCTCGAGGTGAAAGCCATCGGTCAGAACGACAGGCGGAAGCGGAGTCCACGCGGCGGGGAGGGCCTGTTGCCAATCGGCAGCCAGTGGCGGAAGAAAAACGGTGGAAAGGGACGGGTTGACGATGGTACGGCTTCCGGTTGCGTCGTTGATCAGCACCGAGGTCGCCGGAGTTTCATAGGCTGCGCCGGCGGCAAGATCAAGCAGCGCGATTCGCTGGCGGTCGAGCTCGGCGCGGACGGGAATGGACCAAGGGCCGCCGCCGACCGCACTGACGAGCATGGCCTGACCGCCGAGCAGGGAGTGGGTCATGGCGGCGTTGAGAGCGGGGCCACCGGCGGCGGCGTGGAAGTCGCGGGCATAGACCTTGGTATCTTCGCCGGGAAAACTATCGAGGCGATAGAGAAGGTCGAGGGTGGTTCGGCCGAGAAAAAGGACGCGAGGAACGCTCATGGGCTTTGACGCTATTGTACGGAAGCTGGAGATCGCGGGTTGAGGCCCGTGAAATTCTACGGAAGCATCTCAAAAAACTTCCAGCGCTTTATTCCACAGGGATGATGTAGGCATCGAGCGCCAGGAATTGCTTAATGTTCGGATCAGTAGACTCCAGAAATCCTTTGAGCGGACCAAAATATAGAGCCCTGCCTTGATGGAGAAAGAGGACGAGATCGGCGAGGCGCGAGGCAAAGCGCATGTCGTGGGTGACGACGATGCTGGTGAAGCCGAGCCGGCGCTTGAGCCGCTGGATGAGGTCGCCGAGGCGGCGCGCGATGATGGGATCGACCATGGTGGTTGGTTCGTCGTAAAGCACGACTTCAGGTTGAGCAGCGAGAGCGCGGGCGATGGCCACGGCGCGTTTGCGGCCAGTGGAGAGGCCGGAAGGCAGAGCATCAATCACGTCCTCGGCACCCACCATGCCGATCAACTGGTCGACCAATTGCTGTATTTGCTTCTCGCTGAGGTCGCCGCGTTCGCGCAGCGGAAAGGCTACATTTTCTCGCACGCTCAATGAATCGAAGAGCGCGCCATTCTGAAAGACCATGGTGACGCGCTTACGGATGGCCCTCATGCCCTCTTCGTTGAGGTCGGTGATCTCCTGGCCTTCAACGCGTATGGAACCTGAGTCAGGCTTGAGAAAGCCCATCAACATGCGCAGGGCAACTGACTTGCCGACGCCACTGCGGCCCAGGATGCACAGCGTCTGGCCGCGATCGACATAGAAGCTCACGTCCTCAAGAACCAGGTGATCATCAAACGAGATGCTCACGTGACTGAAGCTGATAATTGGTTCCGGCAATTCGACGCCGGTCATGGCCTCAGATGGGTTCGTGTTGGAAGAGGAATCGGACATACAAGTAGAATCAGCTTACTTGATTGGATGCGCGGCGGTACACTTTCATTATCGAGGCGAAATATGGCTTTGGCATTTCAATCGCTGCCGGTGCGTGGAGTCGCTGCGAGAGTACGAAGGATACTCTACATGCTTGCCGGCGCTTATCTTCTGTGCCTGATTCTCTTTTTTATTGAGCAACGGAGTTTATTGTATTTTCCGAGCCATTCCTATGTGGGTTTGAGAGAGGCACACGCAAACAAATCATTCAAGGAGTTATCGGTTCGAACGGAAGACGGTCTTGCACTAACAGCCTGGTACGCGCCGGCGGCAAGCAAACCATATACTTTCGTTTTCTTTCACGGCAATGGGGATAGCTTGAATACCGCGTCGGCCATCGCCAATCCTTATATTGATGCGGGATATGGGTTTCTGCTGGCGGAGTATCGGGGATACAGTGGTTTGCCCGGCAAGCCAACGGAAGCCGGGTTATATGCCGATGCGCGAGCTTGTATTCATGGATTAATGGCGCAAGGAGTTAGAAGCGAAAATATCATCTTATTCGGACACTCGCTGGGAACTGGTGTCGCTGTGCAAATGGCCGAAGAATTCCACGTGGGCGGAGTTATGCTGCTGGCTCCTTACTCATCGATTGCCGAGTTGGCGCAAATCACTTTTCCATATTTTCCCGCGAAATTTATAGCTCTGGACCGCTTTGATAACTTCAAAAAGATGAGTCATATTCATACGCCAATATTGATTATCAACGGCGTTCGTGACCAGGTCATACCGCCTTCTGAAGGGAAGGATCTGTATAACCTGGCCAATGAACCGCGACAGTTTTATTCACTTCCCGGTCGCGGGCATAACGATGCATTTGACGATGCCGCTGTTCTAGCTTTGGACTGGGCAGACCGGCTCCGATAGCAGCGAGCCAACGCTGCCGCCTATTTCAACGGAACCCATTCATAGCCGCTGCCTTTGGCGACCAGGCGTCCCATGCCGGGGAAGGCAATATGCGCTGCCGCGATCACGGCTCCCTGCTTCTCCGCGGCATTGAACGTCTCGATGCGATTGGCCATAGCCTTGGCGCTATCCGTGTCGAATGCCACAGTGACCTGGGGCCGCGCAAATTGCACGCCGCCAAAGTGGATCAGGTCTCCGATGAACCAGACCGCATCTTTGCCTTTGCCGATTTTGTAGACCGTGTGACCGGGCGTGTGCCCAGCCTGAGTGAGCGCAGTGACACCAGGGAACGGCTCCTCACCGGGAGCAAAGGGCTTGCAGGCTCCTGCCGCCTCATAGGGCGCCAACACTGTTTTCAACATCTGCTGGCTTTGCTTGCGCTCTGAGTCGGCTGGCAGCGCGGGGTCGAGCCAATAGTCGTATTCCGCCTTGGCCATACGCACGGTCGCATTCGGAAAGGCGCGCTTGCCATCCGCGGTCAGCAGATTGCTCACATGGTCGAAGTGCATGTGAGTGATCAAGACCGCCTCAATCGAGGCCGGATCGATCCCCGCCTGCTGCATCTTGTCGAGCAAATGCCCCATCGATCCGCCCATTGCGTTGCCCTTGGAGCCCGCATCGATCAGGATGGTATGCTTGCCGGTGCGCACGACAAAGGCATTGACTGAGGTCGTAACAGGAGCGGTGCTGCCGAGTAACTCCTTGATACCAGCCTCATCAATTCCCTTGAGCAGTTTGGTGTCGAGGTTCAGCCAGCCGTCTTGCAGGGCCGTCACTTCCACCGCGCCCACGTGGAATTGTCGAAAACCCTTGGGATCCTGCGCCGCCGACCCAAGCGGCACGAGCAATGCCAGCAGCGTTACCATCAGCAGTTTGTTCATCTAGTTTCTCCTGACTTTGATTCCGGTTCGAGAGAAGTATACCCGACATTCCCGCTGTGAGTTATTGGTTATCGGTTTCCGTCCACTGAGAAGCTATAGCTCACTGGTTGACCCCTGAATGAGAGCTGTGGATTGCGGTTTTGAAGAAAATGGTGATCTGGGGCTTTACAGTTCTCCGATGACCGGAGATCTTTAGCTCACCCAAAACTGACCGATGGCTGCAGTCGCCTAAGAAGTGTTTTTGGGCAAGTGAAGGAAGGAAAAGCGAATATTCAGGATTCGATTGAGTAAGAGGGAGTTTTTCGGGAAATTCCTCACTATGAGACTAGCCGTCCACGCTTACGGCGCTTGCGCGCCATTGGGTTTGTAGTCTCCCGGGTCATCTAGCGTGAGACGCGGTCTGCCTTGAGAGCCAAGATCTTAGCGCCTTATCCGCGCGGCTTTGCCAGCCGTTGCCGGTGGCGCGGAGACCCTCAGCTACATCGGGAGAGAGCCGAATCGAAATAGGAACCTTCTTCGGCGTCTTCTGCGGCCCACGCTTGCGCAGCTTTAGCAGCACCCTTTGCTCCGCCGCAGGCAATGCGGAGAAGGGCTTGAAGCTGGCAACGTCTTCAGTTGTGATCTCTCTTACCTCGCCGTCTTCATCAATCAATGGTTTGCGGTTTGCCATAGAGCTTTGCCTCTCTTTTGTTGGTTTTGCGGAAGCTGATGACGCGGATTCCGTCTAGCTTTGGAATGTAACAGAGCAGGTGAAGTCGGTTGTCCAGATACCCAACGGCAACCCGCCGTATTTCGCCGTGCCGGGAATAGTCCGCGATCAATGCAGTCTCGAAATTGAAATCCGCTGCCCGCTCGAAGGAGAGTCCGCGCTCGCGGATGTTGCGCTCATTCTTGGCGGGATCATACGTGATTCCCATGGGCTTATTGTATATACTATTTGAATGAAGTCAAGCGAGATTGAAAGGAGAAGGGCGGCGAATGATGGATATTACAAACCGATGAGGTTCGTGGCTTCCCACCCTTCGCTGGAAAAATGTGAAGGATGGGCCACCCGGACTGTATGGGTTGGTCAAGGGTGGGCCACCGGCGCATCGCATCAAATCGAAATTATTCCTTTGGCCATTCAAAGGGAAATAGTTTCCCTGCCTCTTCGGGACTCATCGTCACATTGAGCAATTCAGCAGCTTTGGAAAGCACTGGATCACGTCCGCTGGAAAGATCAGATGCTGTGGGAAGGGCAAGAATATCCGGAATGACCCCATTACGTTCGAGACTTTGGCCATCGGCCATGATGAGGTCGTAACCTGTGACCTCGGCTCCATAGGCGATAAAGCTATCGCTCGCGCTACCGTCAGTCTTATGGATATACTGCTTCGCCCCCATGACCATCCCCGAACTCCGGTCGCCGAGAACCACTCCCCGTTTCTCGAGTTGGATTACGCGAGCAAATATCTCCGAAGCGGAAGCCGACCGGCTATCGACAAGAACCGCCAATTTGCCTTTGAAGCGGTAGAAGTGATGCCCGGTATTCAGTTGCTCAGTTGATTTTCTGCCAACCCGGTCACCGATTTTGACCTTATGATCGAAAACTCCTCCGAGAAGGGACTTAAGCATCTCCTCACTGCCTCCCGGATCGCCGCGTAGGTCAAACAGAACCGCCTTGTAACCTTCCATCTTGGACACAATCGAGTCCGCCTCGCCAACTGGAAGATCCAGAAACTGTGGAAGCTTGACGATCAGCAGGTCGTAGTTGCTGTTGAAGAATCGAACTCTTGAGGAATGCTCGAGATCATCCATTTCCCGATCAATATCGAATTCATTCATTTGGAAGAGATCTTTGACTTTTGGAAGCTGGCGAAACTTCGGAATCACGTCAACCTGGCGCTCGCCTCCGTCGAAACTAAGAATGCTCAAGCGGAGGCTTTGCTGTGGGCGCAGGATCCAGAAGATATACTGCATTCTCCAGAAGTCTTTCCGGGTGGGCATATAGCCATTCACAGCACGGATCTCATCGCCGGGCTTGAGTCTCTTGGCCTCGGCATCACTGCCAGGTCGGACGCGGGTCACATAGCAACGATCGCCGATCATTTGCATCTGGAAGCCGTAATCATGCACATAGGGCCGCGGTGGAGGCATAAAGGCCGTATGAGAGTCATTAAGGCTGTCAAGGGCGGCGGCGATATCAGATAAGGCCCTGTTGAAAGAATCCGCCTTGTCTATCTTTTCCTTCGCCTCACGAACCTTTGCATCCCAATCGATGCCGTGTAGATGTGGATCGTAGTAGTTCTCTTTTACATCGTTGGCAACATCTTTGAGCATGGCTTGCGCCTGCTCGCGCTGCTTTTGCGTGAACTCTTGTGACAGAGAGGGATTTACAACGCAACATAGAAGCAGCGAGCCGGTAGCAAGACGGGATATCCAACGGAACGCTCTCGATACGGGCATCGTGCATAGTTCCAAAAAGAGCGGCGAACAAACTAACATACTTTCTCCTTACCGACCCGCTTCTTCCAGGAAGCGCACGACCGATTCAATCCCTAGCTCGAAGTTTTTCAGATGGAATTTTTCGTTGGGGGCGTGGATGTTGTCGTCGGGCAGGCCGAAGCCCATCATGACGCTGGGGATGCCTAGATGACGATCGAAGTCGCCGACGATGGGGATGGAGCCGCCGGAGCGTATGAAGACTGTGTCTTTGCCCCAGACCTCGTGGAGAGCGCGCGTGGCCGCCTGGATGTATGGATTGTCGACGGGAATCAGGCAGGGGTCGCCGGCGTGAATCAAGCGCACCTCGACACTGACACCGGGTGGGGCGATCTTGTCTACATAGGATTTGTAGAGAGCAAAAATCCGTGTCGGAGTCATGCCGGGAACCAGGCGCATGGAGACTTTGGCGAGGGCTTTGGCGGGGATCACCGTCTTTGCGCCCGCGCCGATGAAGCCGCCGGGAATGCCATGCACGTCGAGCGTGGGCCGCGCCCATGTGCGCTCAAGCACGGTATAACCCGCCTCGCCGACCAGTGTGCGCGAGCCAACCTCGGAGATGCGGTAGTGCTCCTCGTCAAAGGGCAGACTGTGCCATGCGGCTAACTCCTCGGGGCTGGGCGGGATGATGTCGTCGTAGAAGCCGGGGATGAGGATGTGGCCCTCTTCGTCCTTGAGGCGCGCGAGCATTTGCGCGAGGGCGATGAAAGGATTGGGAGCCGCGCCGCCGTACATGCCGGAGTGCAGATCGGTCTTGGCGCCGCGCACTTCGACCTCGGTGTAGATCATGCCGCGCAGGCCGACGCACAGGGTCGGCAGGCCGGGCGCGAAGAGCTCGGTATCGGAAACGAGAGCAAAGTCGGCCTGCAACTCGGGCGGCTTGGAGGCGACAAAGGCGGCAATTCCCTCGCCTCCTACCTCTTCTTCGCCTTCGAAGATGACGCGCACATTCAGGGGCAGCTTGCCGGTCGAAGCCAAGAGCGACTCCAGGGCCTTGATCTGCGTCCATACCTGGCCTTTGTCGTCGGCTGAGCCGCGCGCGTAAAGATTGCCGCCACGCTCTGTCGGCTCGAAGGGCGGCGTGAGCCACTCGTCGATTGGGTCGGTGGGCTGGACGTCGTAGTGTCCGTAAAAAAGCGCCCCAGGTTTACCCTCGGCGTGCAGCCAGTCGGCATAAACCAGGGGATTGCCGCCGGTTTCAATCAGGCGGGCGTGGTCCATGCCAATGCGTGAGAGTTCCGAGACCAGCAACTCGGCGGCTGTGCGACAATCGGCTTTGTTCTCCGGTAGAGTGGAAATGGACGGAATGCGCAGTAAGGTTTTCAACTCATTCAAAAAGCGGGGATGGTTCTGGCGGGCATAGGTTACTGCGGGCGACGACATGTATGTGCTCCCGTAAAATGAAAATCGCAGTCAAAACAGGATTATAGGCGCAGCGGCCCCTCGGGCCCGGTGTAGAAAAGGTCATCGTCTTGTCAAATCATAAAACTGCAAACCTGCCGCCCCACGCGGCCCATGCTTGCCTCGCAATCCTCTTTGTGCTGATGACCGGAGCCGCAAGCGCATCGGCCCAAGCCCAGCCTGCCCCGGCAAGCACCTATTACGGCAGAACCAACACTTACAGCATCTTCAGCGCTTACTCGGGTGACTCGAGCCACATGCTGTTGGGCACGGCTGAGAATCGCAAGCTGCTGGAATTCGGCGTTGCGTATGGCCGCAAGCTCTTCCGCAATCGTGTCGTCAACTGGCAGTACCATGGGGAACTGCTGCCGGTGGCGCTCGAGAGCGATCCGGAAGTCCAAAGAACGTTTTACCAGGTCACTCCCGTCGTGGCGACATATATCGATCCTCCAACACTCCAGGCCAATGCCTGTGTGGCCGCATCGGGAAGCTACAGCGACTCCTACACATTCCCGGACGGAACTGTTACCTATTCAGGAACTGAGATCGACAGGTGTCTTAGACGCTGGACCATCGGCGAAGGCATATCTCCGATTGGCTTTCAATGGAACTTTATGCCGCGCCACAAGCTGCAACCGTTTTTGATCAGCCACGGCGGCTATATGTACTCGACGCGGCCGATCCCGACGACATACGCGGGCTCTTTCAATTTCACCTTTGACGGAGGCGCGGGAATTGAGGTTTTCAGATCGAAGACCCGATCCATTTGCGCCGAGTACCGCTATCACCACATTTCAAACCACAACACGGCGAGCGACAATCCCGGCATCGACAACGGCCTCTTTCAGCTCACTTATTCCTTCGGGCGATAACTGCTGCCGAGCTTAGTGACCTTTGTTCCAGCATGCGCTGGTGCTGCTGGAGGGCGAACTGCCGGACTCAGAGCCCGGATAGAAAGTGCCACTGCAATCGGAGTAGTAATTGGTCACGCTGGCATCGACCGGGGCGCAACGGCCCAGGTCGTCGCAAACGGTTTTGGTGCCGAGTTGAGCGTTATAGTCATGGCCGTTGCTGCTGCCGCCTCCGCTGTAAGACCCCGCGCCGGTAATGGCCTTCGACGTTCGATTGATCGCATTGAAGTTGGCGTCGGAGTTCTTTTTCCATGAGTCAAAGCGCGACTGCGACTCCGCATCCTGCTGGCGGGCGCGCGCAATGGTCGATTGGGTGACGGCGTTTGATTCGCGGATCACGTTGCCGGCCGTGTCATTGCACTCGCGCGCAAAGTTCTCAAGCCACTGCTGATTCATTTGGAAGGAACCCAGCATGGTGTGCATGGCGCTTGCAGCCTGCGCGCTTTGAGCGGGGCTGGCAAGATAGCCGGCGATGCGATAGATCAGCCAAAGCGAGACAGGACCGCCTTGTTGCCATGCTTGCAGCGTAATCGCGTAGGCATAACCGACCTTGTCTCCGCACTTGAAAGATAGCTCGCCCACGTCGACGTGAATCTGCTTTCCCTCGGCGCGAGCGATCGGGCCGAACTCGTTGTTCAGGTCCTCTGTCTGGCCGGGGATGATGCCGCCATGAAACTCTGTGGCCGAAGAGCAGACCGCCTTCTGCACGTACTCTTCTGCCGCCTGGGGCGCGGGACGATAGCGCTGGACCAGCAGTTTTCCGCCCCAGGCAGAGGGAATGAACTGGCCTTCGCGGCCCATCATTCCGTTAGGAACCTGACGAATGGCAATGCGCGGATCGTCCATGAACATCTGCACGCCGCTATCGGGCGATTGAGCGCGGATGACATAGTGGGGCTCAAATCGCGTAGTGCGCTGGGTGCCACCGGTAATTTGCCAGCCTCTGGGGAGCGAAGCCGAAAACGCGCCCTCGGTTGGATCTTGCCACCGCACGAAGAGGTATGAATGCGCTGTCGTCGCGCCCTGCCTCTGGGCGTAGGCCGACGAAACCAACTCTCTCTGTGCTTTTTGAGCAGAATGTTGAGCCTGCCACTGCTCGGCTGGAATCAAGTTTCCGTTTTCGTCACCATAATAGGTCTGTGCAACGCCGGTGGGCGTCCCAACGGCCGCAATCAGGAACACGAAAAACGTACTCGCAAAAATTTTCAACCTCATGGTACTCCTTCACTTTCCGCAGAGACAGGATAGTACCAACTCATTAGGCCAACTGCATTCTTGCCGCGACAAAATGTGGAAGCGCTCCCTTCCAGGGAAAGCAAAACGTGCGCCGACCAAAATGGGAGTCCGGCAACGTATCCTCAAGGTAGATGCCTCCTATTCTCAACGCGCAGTCGGTGACCAAGCAGTTCGGCGCCAAACCTTTGTTCCTGAATATTTCTCTCACCGTCGAAGAGGGCGACCGGATCGGGTTGATCGGTCCCAATGGCGCGGGCAAATCAACGCTGCTCGCGATTCTTGCCGGCCAGGTCGAGCCGGATTCAGGGGAACTGGCGGTGCGCAAGCGTGCCCGCGCCGCCTACGTGCCGCAGGACTCGCGCTTTGCCGCTGGGCTCAGCATCCGGCAGGTTTTGGAGGCTGCACTCAGTGCCGCACATGTGAATGAGAGTGAGCGCGAGGGCAGGTTGCGCGAATTGAGCGGGCGAGCCGGATTCGCCGACCTCACGGCTGAGGCGGCGGCGCTTAGTGGGGGCTGGCGCAAGCGGTTGGCCATCACGGAAGCATTAGTGAGCGAACCGGAGGTGATGCTGCTCGATGAGCCGACCAACCACTTGGACCTGGCTGGAATCGAATGGCTTGAGGAGTTGCTGACCTCGTCCTCATTTGCCGCCGTGACGGTGAGCCACGACCGATATTTTCTCGAATCCACGTCCAGCGAAATCATTGAACTGAATCGCGTGTATGCCGATGGCTTGTTGCGTGTGAAGGGGAATTTCAGCCGGTTTCTCGAAGAAAAGCAGGCATATCTGGAATCGCAAAACCGCCAGCAGGAGAGTCTGCGCAACCAGGTGAAAACCGAAATCGAGTGGCTCAGGCGCGGCCCCAAGGCGCGGACGACCAAATCGAAGGCACGCATCGATACGGCGAATGCGATGATCGGGCAACTGGCGGAGATGAATGCGCGCACGACGGTCGCGACGGCGGGAATTGATTTTGACGCCAGCTTGCGCAAGACAAAACGGCTGGTTGAATTCAAGGATGTGGCTTGCGATGTGCCATCTTCCGGGGATGGAGAAGGATTCAGTGATGCGGACGTTGCGGACTCCCACCCTAGCCGCAAAAACAAGAACGCGGCGAGGATGAGGCACCCAGATTCTCCTATTCTCGATGACGATTCTCAAGGAGGAGAGAAGCAGCCGCGGCGGCTTTTCACGGGGCTCAACTTTATTCTCACGGCGGGAATGAAGGTGGGTCTGGTTGGCTCGAACGGCAGCGGCAAAACTACGCTGCTGCGCTTGTTGCGGGGCGAGATCGAGCCGGCTGAGGGCAGTATTCGCCGGGCCGAGACGCTGAGGTTGGTCTACTTCAGCCAGATGCGCGAGCTGGATGAGAACCTCACGCTGCGCCGTGCGCTGGCTCCAGAGGGTGATGGAGTGATTCACCAGGGACGCCCGGTGCATGTGGCCAGTTGGGCCGCGCGGTTTCTGTTTACCAGTGAGCAACTCAACCAACCGGTCCGAAACTTGAGTGGCGGCGAACGGGCGCGGGTGCTGATTGCCAAGCTGATGCTCGAGCCTGCGGACGTTCTGTTGCTGGACGAGCCGACCAATGATCTGGACATTCCGACGCTCGAGATTCTGGAAGAAAATCTATTGGATTTTCCCGGCGCGCTGGTCCTGGTCACGCACGACCGCTACCTGCTGAATAGGGTCTCTTCGACCGTCTTGGGGTTGGATGGGCGCGGCCACACCGGGCGATTTGCCGACTACGCGCAGTGGGAAGATTGGATTGCGGAGCAGGACGGCGTCGAGCAGGATGGATTGAAGCAGGGCAAGGCGGAGCGCAAGGCAGACGGATCGAGTTCTGCGCAGCGAACGGGCACGGAACCAGCAACTGGAGCAGGAAGCAAGAAGAAGCTCTCGTATCTCGAAGCACGCGAGTACGCGGCCATCGAGCAGCGGGTCGAAGTCTCAGATGCGCGGCTGGCCGAAGCCCGTGAACGGGTCGAAGATCCGGGCATTTCCACCGATGCTGCCGCGCTTGAGCGGGCGCTTAAAGAGCTGGATGCGGCGCAGCACGAGAATGACGCGCTCTACGCCCGTTGGGCCGAGTTGACGGAGAAAGCGGGATAGGACGCTTCGGCTCGTGATAGAAAGAAGTTGCGGGTAGACTTGATGGAAAACGCAGTGAAAGTCCTGATCGTCGAAGATGAGCCCAACGCGCTGATGGGGTTGGCAGAGCTGATTTCCGCGTGGGGATATAGGACGGAGACCGCATGCGACGGCATGGAAGGCTGGGAAAAGGCTGTAGCCTGGGATCCGGCCATTGTGGTGACAGACCTGAAGATGCCGCGGCTGGACGGCATTGGCCTGCTCATGAAACTGACCGAGGAAGGCTCCGGGCTCAATGCCAATCTGGCTGTAGTGGTGCTGACCGCGATGGGGTCGATTCAACTGGCAGTAGACGCCATGAAGCTGGGCGCATATGACTTTCTGCAAAAGCCTGTCGATGCTACCCGTCTGCGAACGATCCTGGCGAACGCCACGCGGCAGCGCGAGACCGCAATTGAACTGGAAGTGGCGCGGCGGCGGCTGCGTGAGAGCGGCGTGCTGGGCGCGATGGTGGGCAGTTCGAGGCCGATGCGCGAAATCTTCGGATTGATCGAGCAGATTGCGCCGTCCAACGTTTCGGTGTTGATCACCGGTGAGAGCGGCACAGGCAAGGAACTGGTGGCGCGCACTCTCCATGATCTGAGCCAGCGCAAGGGCAGACCGTTTGTCGCGGTCAATTGCGCCGCAATTCCCGAAACGCTGATTGAGAGCGAGATCTTCGGACACGAGAAGGGCGCATTCACTGGCGCAGTGGAGAGGCGAATTGGCTGCTTTGAGCTGGCCAACGGCGGCACGCTCCTGCTGGATGAGATTGGCGAGATGCCGTCGGCCACGCAGGCGAAGCTATTACGTGTGCTGGAAGAGCGGAAACTGCGCCGGCTAGGCGCGCGGACTGAGCAGGATGTGGATGTGCGGGTGCTGGCCGCGACCAACCGCGACCCTAGCCAGGCCGTCGCCAATGGGCATCTGCGGGCCGATCTCTACTATCGGTTGAACGTCTTCAATATCCATATGCCGCCGCTGCGAGACCACATGGAGGACTTGCCGGCAATGGCTGAGGCGATGGTGCGCGAGATGAACCAGAAGCATGGGCGCCACGTTTCTGGCGTTACCCCATCCATGCTGGAGCGGTTGATTGCCTACGACTGGCCGGGCAACGGCCGTGAGCTGCGCAACTCGATCGAGCGGGCGGTAATTCTTTGCGAGGATGGAGCGCCGCTCGATGCCATGCACCTGCCCGCGGGCTTCGGCAAAGGGCAAACGCAATCCCTGCAAGCGCTGGACGCGAATATGGTGCAAGTGCGCGTGGGCACGACAGTGGATGAGATGGAGCGGCTGCTGATTCTGCGCACTCTTGAATCTACCGGGCAGAACAAGACCCGCGCCGCGGAAGTTCTGGGAGTAAGCCTGAAGACCTTGCATAACAAGCTCAAGGAGTACAGTCACATGCGAGAGGAATTTGCAGGATAAACCATGCGCCTGAAGACCAAACTCGTTCTGGCCATCACCCTGCTGGTGTTTCTGATTGCCGGATTGCTTTCGGTGGTCTTCGTGAGCGAGCTGCTGCATGCCGCTGTGCGTGAATCATATGACACCAACCTGATGGTGGCCGAACAGGTGCGGTTCGCCTTGCAAAATGCGCTGGAGATGGGGCTAAGGGACCGCAGGGTCGATCCCGGCAATCCAGCCGAACTGCGCGTGCTGGCCGCTCAGGCAGTGCGCAACAACGCGGCGTTGCAAGCGGTAGTTGACTCAGTGAATCGCTATTCGCTCACCGTGTACGACATAAACATCGGCGATAGCAAATCAAGTACGCTGCTGAGCACCAATCCTGAGAACGAAGACAAGCCGCTGCCTTCGCGCGCCAACTATAAAAATCTGCTTGACGCCAATCCGATTGAGTTTATGAAAGCGGTTTTCGGTCCGCCGAAGGTCCTGGATGTCGTGGTTCCATTGCAGCGCAACGGCGAGCCATTCGCCACCGTGCATGTGGGAGTGCGCACCACGCTGCTGCGTGCCGTCTATGCGCCCTGGTTGTCGGCGACGGTCACGTTGATGGAGTTCGTCCTGGGACTGGCATTGATCGCGGCTTTTTTCCTGAGCAATCTGGCGCTTGGACCGTTGGAGGGGATCAGCCGCCAGCTCGACTACTGGACCGCGGCCAGCGCGGAAGCCGGCCAAGCGAAACAGGCGGTCAAGGAGGATACGGCAGCTCAGGTCTCGAGCAAAATTGATCGCATCGGTCAGCGCATGCGCAATGTGGAAGAGGTTTTTTCGGCATTGAAAGAGAACCTGAACCAAATCCTCGGTAATTTGCAGGACGGAATATTGCTCTTTACCGAGGACGGACGGGCCGTGCTGGTTTCCGAAGCGGCGCGGCGCTTTCTGGCCATCGAAGAAGGCGCTATCCTGGGGCTTCATGCGCAGGAGATTTTCGACGGTTCAACGGTACTGGGCAAGCGTTTGCTCGAGGCCTTCGACCTGGGCACAACCATGGCGCAGGTGGAGATTCGCACGGAAACCGGAAGGCGCATCGAGGCTTCGCTGGACTTCATCCATGACAACGAAACCCGCCATGGATTGGGGGCTCTGGTTACGCTGCATGATTTGGAGTCGGTTGAGGAGATCGAGTCGGAGCTGGAGCTTTCGCGGCGCATGGCAGCCATTGGCCGGCTCACCTCCGGCGTGGGCCACGAAGTGAAGAATCCCATCAACGCGATTGTGGTGCATCTCGAATTGCTCAAGACAAAGCTGGGCGATGCCAGCGGCCCGGCAGTTCGCCACCTGGAGGTCATTGACGCGGAGATTCACCGCCTCGATCGCGTGGTCCAGACATTGGTGGATTTTTCGCGACCGGTCGAGTTGCAACTGCGCGAGCAGGATCTGCGTCCAGTAATCGGCGACGTCCTGGCGCTGGCCACCGAAGAGTTTTCCACGCGGAACGTAACGCTGGTGAGCCGATCGCCCTCTAAGCCGTTATTGGCCAAAATCGATGCGGACCTTCTGAAGCAGGCGGTGTTGAACGTGATTCAGAACGGCGCGCAGGCCATGCCGAATGGCGGCAGGTTGGTAGTGGTCCTCGAAGAGGACGGGAAATCGGCCGTATTGCGCGTTTCTGACGAGGGTCCGGGCATCCCCGAGGAGATTCGAGAAAAAATCTTCGATCTCTATTTCACCACCAAGGGCGGCGGCAGCGGAATTGGACTGGCGATGACCTACCGGGTTCTCCAGTTGCATCATGGGAGTATAGAAGTACAATCAAAGACAGAGGGTGGCGCGGAATTCCTGCTGCGAATTCCGCTGGCCGCCGCGGAATGGGGACGCCGGCATCTTCCGCCGGCGAGTGTTGAAATCGAGAAAGGGCTAGCGGGATGAAGTTGCCTGCCAAGATTGCTGCGTGCGTGTTGCCGTTGTTGCTGACGGGCTGCTACCAGTTTCACTGGTTCAATCGCAGCCAGGCACAGCCGCTTGCGCCCCCAATTGAGGACGCGCTTCCGCCCAAGCCTTCGCCCGCGCCAGCCGACCTTCCTCCTCCGGTCGTGACGATTCCGAACCCGACGCCCGAGCCCGACGTCAAATTGCAACCGGAAGCGCCGCCAAAGCCGCCGGTCAAGCACAGGAAGCCTGCGCCGCCGCCGCCCGACACCACCCAGCAGGCCTCCAATGGAAGCCTCGGCGTAAGCGCAATCGGCCACCTTTCCTCCGGCGAGCCATCTGACCTGCGGCGACAGACCGAAGAATCAATTGCTGCAACGGAGAATGGACTGAACGGCATCAACCGCACGCTCAGCGATCAAGAACAAAAGACGGCTTCACAAATCAAAGAGTTTCTCAAGCAGGCCCGCGCCGCGCTAGGCTCAGGCGATGTGGATGGAGCGCAGACACTGGCGGCCAAGGCTAAGGTACTGCTGGGCGAACTGAGCCATTGATTGACAGGGACCGTTCTTCCCTATTCCTGCCCTTTATAACTCTCCCCAGCTGAGTTTGCTGCGCAGCGCCTCAAAGAATCCGCCTTCGCTCATGCGAATCAGGTTGACGGTGTGCGAAGATTTCTGGCAGCGAACCTCATCGCCCATCAGCAATTCAACCGCCTTCTGGCCATCGACGGTGAGCAGCCCCGGGTTTGCCACGCCCGTCACGCGTACCGTGAGCAAGGCGTCGCCACGCGCCACAATGGGCCGCAGCGTGAGCAGATGCGGGCAGATCGGAGTGACCACCATGGCGTCCACGTCGGGCGTTAGGATGGGACCGTTGGCGGCGAGCGTGTAAGCCGTCGACCCGGTGGGAGTGGAAACGATGACACCGTCAGCGCGGAAACGGGCTACGCTTTTGCCCTCCAGTTCAACGGCGAAATCTCCCATGCGGGCGATGTGGCCTTTGGAGATTACTGCATCGTTCAGCGCTTCAAAGCCGGCCAGCAGCACGCCTTGGCGCCACTGCTCGGCGTGGAGCATGGTGCGCACATCGATGTCATGGCAGCCGCAGCGCCAACACTCCAATGCCGGATAGAGATCGCCGAGTCGAACCTCGGTCAGGAAGCCGAGGTAGCCCAGGTTTACGCCAAGGATGGGCGTGCCGGTGGAGGCGAAGATGGAGGCGACTGAAAGAAGAGTTCCGTCGCCGCCGAGCACGATGACCAGCCCCGGCATCTGCTCAGGCATGGCCGCGCGATCAACCGCCGGCGCGTCCGTGGTGTAGCGCTCGCCTTCGCGGTCCAGCAGAGGCTCATAGCCGTGCTCACGCAGCCAAGTAATCAGCTCCGGCAGAATCCGGACCAGTTCTTCCTTCTCCGATTTACAGACAATCGCGACACGAACCATGCGGTATCAGTGTAACGGACCGCCTGCGGTCGGGGCCAACCGTAACCGCCGGCGCACAAAAGTTGATGACTGTCTTAGGCATCAGCCTGTATATTGGCTCGACGCCGAAAAGCAAATGCTAATCGTCGGCTATGGGGCAGACAGGCGCGGTGAATTATGCGCCCGCAGCATTGTCTTGGATCAGGAATCATGGAGGGGGATGAAATGGATTGGTATTTGATGGTTTGGAAAAAGTATGCCGAGTTCAGCGAACGTTCACGGCGCAAAGAGTATTGGACGTTTACACTCGTTAATTGCTTGTTCTGTTTACCGGTTTATGTCGCAGGTCTCGTGCTCAAGGCGCACATGATCGGCATGTTTTTACTTGTCGCGTATGGGTTGTATTGTCTAGCCGGCCTGATCCCGGGGATAGCGGTCTATGTGCGGCGCATGCATGACACTGGGAGGAGCGGCTGGTGGTGGCTGATCGCTCTTATTCCTATTATCGGCAGCATCATTCTGCTGGTCTTCCTGGTATCAGACAGCGAAGCGGGAACAAACAAATATGGTCCCAATCCCAAGCTGGCCTAACCGCCAGCCCAAATCGGCTGTCCAGATCATTCTGTTTTTTCCGCAACTCTGTCCTCGGGCGGAGTTGCGGCGGTTGAAGCTCCGATCCGTCGAGCAAAAAGCAGAAACTCGCGGTTGCCTTCCGCGCCGGTGATCGGCGACGGGATCGTGTCGACCACATCCCAACCCAGCGTGCGAACGCAATCGGCCACCTTGTCGATGGCCAACTGGTGGGCTTCGGGATCGCGAACGATGCCCCCTTTGCCGACATGCCCGCGCCCTGCCTCAAACTGCGGCTTGACCAGGATGACGGCTTCGGTAAGTGACGGCGCGGCGGCGAAGACCGGCGCCAGCAACAGCGTCGCGGAGATGAACGAGACATCCATCACCAGCAGGGTGAGCGAGGGTTCTTCCCGTCCCTCCTCCAGCGCTCCCGGCGCAAGATGACGCGCATTATTACGTTCGAGCAAACGGACGCGCGGGTCGATGCGCAACTTCATGGCGATCTGGCCAAAGCCAGTATCGACGGCGGTCACATGCGCGGCCCCGTGTTGCAGCAGGCAATCTGTAAATCCGCCCGTCGATGCGCCCACGTCCACGCAGGCGCGGCCCTGAACCGTGATCGGCCAGTGTTCCAGAGCAGCAGCCAGCTTGAGACCGCCGCGACTGACATAAGGCTGATCCTCACCGAGCAGGCGGATCGGCGCGTCCACGGGAACCGTCATCCCGGCTTTCTCTACCTTTTGCTCGCGCACCAGAACCCGGCCGGCAAGAATGAGCGCACGCGCGCGTTCGCGGCTGGGAACCAGTTCGCGCTCGACCAACAGAAGGTCCACACGCATTTTTGTACCGGCTGGCATTCTTCCATCGTTTCACACGCCGGCAGAATGAGGCGCGCCGTCAACGACTCCAACACTCAAACAGCCAAAGGAATCTTCCCCTTGAGGAAAAACCTTTGGCTGTTTGATCTCAATAAACTCGACGACTATTGCGCCTGGCAGGCGGCAAGCGATGCAAGGGCCGCGGCGCCCGGCACATTGCAGGGCTGGCCGTAACCTGGAATCCGGCTCTCGCTGTTGTTGTTTCCGCTGACCGCATTCTGAGAAGTTACGCGTACATCCACGATGTTGCCCACCACCGACAGAACTGTATCCACAATGTCCTGATCGGTGCGGATGATGGTGAGAACGTTGCTGTCCGGCGACGCCACATAGACCTTGCCGGTGGTTGAATTCTGGGTATTCACCACAGTGCGGGGGTGGCCGCTGACAGGCAGCACGGTTTTCACCGTGTGGCTGCTCAGGTTAACAATGGATACCGTTTGATCGGTCTGGTTGGCCACATAGGCGCGGCTGCCATCGAGCAAAACGGTTACACTGGCGGGATTCTTGCCCACCGGAATCGTGTAGGTGGTTCCGAAGGTCGGGCCATCGTTGCCCCAATAGTCCAGAGTCGCGTCGATGACGCTGATCGTCCCGGCGTCATAGTTGGCTACGACCAACTGATTGGTGGCGGAGTTGTACTCGGCATAAACGGGGCCCGCGGTCGTGGTCATGCCGGCGGTTCCGTTGGGAGGAGTTACGCCTGTGTTTGTTACTGCATTGAGCGAAAGCGGCAGAGTCGGGTGACAGGTCACCAACTGCCCGTTCTCAGTGTTGATGAATGGCAGACAGCTGTCCAGCGTATCGTCCTGAACATTGATCACCGAGACCGTGTCGCTGCCCCGATTCAGCACAAAGAGCCGTTTGCCATCGTTGCTCGGTATCGCGTAGACCGGACATTTACCCAAAGCGATCTGACTCGAAACCGTGTTGCTGGAAGTCTCGATTCCATCCGCCTCGCCGTTGGGAACTCCGGTGTACGGAAGCGTATTGCACGCCATGCTGCTGGCGACATTGCCGCCCTGGCTGTTTCCCTGACTGATACCGAAATAGCGTAAGCCACCCAGGCCCAACCCCGCGATCATCACAGGGGTCGGCGCGAGCTGAATGGAACGCAAATAGGTCTCGGGACTTCCGATGAAGACGTCGGCGCCGCTGTGATTGAGCGTCAGCGGGTTGCTATCCCATGGGCACGCGGCGCTGGTGGGATCGACGGTGCACAGATCGGCGGCCCACAATCCAGACGAAGGCGCAAAGAGATTCAAAAGCTGCGCCGTCGCGGGCACAGTGCTGTAAAGTACCTGTTTTTGCTGGAGCTGGGTTGAAACCGGAAAATAGGTGATCGTGCCGTCGCTATTGACCGTATAACCCGAGGAGCCTCCTGCGTCCTCTACGAACGTGGTTGGAGTGGGGCCGTTGTTCGGGTTGGCACTGAGCACGGCCGTAGCCATAATCGTATCGCCGGAGTAATCGATAATGGTGGCGACGCCGGGAAAGGGAGCGGCGGGAGCTGAAACCACCACCGCCAGGGACGACGGCTGCGAGGCAGGTCCAGGAGGATTGATGGGGGTCACCGTCGGCCGGTAGTTGTTGCCGCAACCGGCAACCAGAACCGCAGCCGCAAGGACCACGCCAGCCTGAATCAACCGCACACGCGCCTGACTAAAATTCATGCTAAAAAGCCTCTTTCAGATCTTCTCTGCTTCCTTCGTGATTGTAAATCAGAGGGCTGGGGATTTAGACGCGTCAGGGGGCAAAGTGTATGCCGCAAGGGTCGCAATCGCCCGCTTGGGACCGTCCGCAGGTTACGATTGAGCGTGGCGCGAATGAAGCTGATTTGGCAATCGAAGCTGGTCCTGCTCTTGGTGCTGCCCTTTGCGAGTGCCAATGTGGTGCTAATGGCCCACTGGTGGGCGGTGAATGAGTGGCCGGTGGCCGTCTGGACGCTGGGTCTGAGCCTGGTGCTCGGCCTGGTGGTGCTTAAGTTGCGCGCGGCTACGCCTGGCGGAGCTTTTGCGGGGGCGGCGATCACTGCCAGCCTGATGTTTTCCACTGCGATTTTCACGCCCAACGGAGCCTTTGCCTATCTCCCCTGGCACACCGCACTGATGCCGATGGTGGCCGTCTTTGTGCTCGCCAACATCGCCACGAGGCTTGACCGTAAACAAAAGGAGAGGCTGGGCACGGCAGAGCCCCTGCATGGGCGCACCGCGGCGCAGGTGGCGGCCAACCTGGGCGTAGCGGCCATCGCCTGCAGCGAGTTTGCGCAGTCATGGATGCTGGATCGCGGTTGGATTCACGCGCCGGTGTCGATACTGTTTGCAGTGGGGCTGGCGGCCCTGGCTGAGGCCGCCGCCGACACGGTCTCTTCGGAGGTGGGTCAAGTGCTGGGCGGAGAGCCGCGGATGATCACCACGCTGCGTCAAGTGGAGCCAGGGACAGATGGCGCTCTGAGTCTGGCCGGCACATCGGCCGGTGTAGCGGCGGCCTTGATTGTCGCTGAAATTGGAGTGTGGGCGCTCGGCGGCAGCTCTCGAATGTTTTGGATCAGTTCAGCAGGCGGTGTCTTCGGGTTGTTCTTCGACAGCCTGCTGGGGGCAACTCTCGAGCGGCGCGGCTGGCTCAACAATGACGCGGTCAACTTTCTATCAACGGCCAGCGCGGCAGCGTTCGCGCTGGGATTGCTGGTGGTGTGGCCTCATCCTGCAGTGGGGTAGCTTCGCGGCTAATCGCCTTCAGGAAGGGCCAGCGCATGGCACCCGTCGAGGCTGAAGACATACTTCAGAAACTGCTGCTGTTTTTCCAAAGGCAACTTTGCAACCGCATTGACGAACTCAGAATGCTTGACCCTGCAGACCTTTTCCATTTGTATTGCGTAGTCACTGTGGGGGTCTCGGACTGAAATGATGGAATAGGCTACAAATTCGGGAAGTTTGTCGGGCGCCAGAAGAACGGCCTTTGCCCAATCGCGCGGCAAGTGCTCCCCAATCTGGCCAAGCTGCTTCATGTCGCGATAAGATTCCGTGCCGCACAGTCCGTCGCCCAGTGACATCAACGCGTGACCCTGTTCATCGTCTTTGGGTATGAGATTCAGAAGCAGCACGGCCGCTTCATGCCCTTGCGGATCGAGTTCTGACAGCCGCGCGGCAAAGACGATCTGGGCGCGGTAACTATCTCCCGCGTTTTTCTTCTCCGCGACCAGTTCTGCGGACGAGATAGTGCGGGCCATCTTCGCCATCGCGGCAACCTCTCCGCAATCCGGCTTCTGGGCCGGCAGCGCCTTGCAGGGTGCTAACAAGAACGCCAAAACAACAGCACAGCTCGCAAGCTTATGCGTCTTCATCTTTACTCTCCAGGAAGCACCACGAGATACCATCGAATTCTATCGTTCTACACTATCTCCACTTCAATGCAGATGCATCCGCCATGCGGTATAGCTGAGAATCTCGTGCGCGATGCGTTCGAACTCCTCCCAACCTCCCTTTGATCCGTCTCCGATCGAGACGCGCGTCCGAGGCGACGTGAGCACGTCCAGGCCGTCAGCGGCGCAGATTGCATGAATGCGAAAGAGATGCGTTCCATCGCTGACAACGACCAGTCGGCGCAGGCCGTTGGCGCGGGCAATGACGGCAATGCGGCGGGCCGATTCCTCGGTGTTGCGGCTCTCGGTCTCGGCGATGATGGCGCTCTCCGGGACGCCCAGGCCCATCAGGTATTCGCGGCCCACGGTGCCTTCGTTGTATTGGTCGCCGCCGCTGCCGCCTAGAGTAATGATGAGCGGGGCAATGCCATGCTGGTAGAGCATGAAGGCGTGGTCGAGGCGTGCGCGAAAGACAGGCGATGGCCGGCCGTCGTACTCCGCAGCGCCTAGAACGCCGATGGCATCAGAAGGAGCGGCCTGGTCCAGAGCGGCGAAGTTTTCAATCTGCACGTAGACCCAGCAGGACCAGCCCAGGAATCCGATCGCCAGAACAAGCAACAGCAGAATGATCGTGTGAAATAACCAGTGACGACGTTTCGGCTTGGCTTGGCGTTTCATTCATCCCATCTTAGACTGCGGGCCTGACAAGCGTCTGCAAAAGGAACTTCCGCATCCCCTGCTTGACCTTCGACGAGGCAATTCCTCAGTTCTGGCAAATCTTGCCGGGGTCTCCGGGGGAGTCATACTCCTGAAGAGCAGGAGTTGGGATACCTTGCGTTTGGATACCCCCCGTGATCACAGTGGCGGAAGGCTTAGGCGCCGAACCTACACAGGCCGGACTCGAATGGTTGTGGCTTTCATTTGGATGGGAAAGGTAAGGTGGCACGATCAGCAAGTTTTCCAACGAAACGGCATGAAGCGTCGCCACCGCTACGGGGATATTGTTGAATGCATCAGCGCTGTTGACGGCCATCGGGAGTTGCTTCTCCACTATCGTGCCGATTCCCCCAGCTTCGCTGGAACGATATTTATCGTCACTCTCGCCGGCTCGTTCAACTACGATCAAAATCAAAACTATGGGATGGGGAGCCCCATCAGATTTCTCTTCTTGAACCGGGTGGTTGGTGGAGGGATTGTGATTCATCCAGTGACCGACCGTCGCGAACGATACCAGAGCCAAGTTACTTATCACAACAGCAACCCATTTCCATATCTTTCTGAAAGGGCGCTTACTCGTTCGACTGCTGCGTTTCTGAGGCTTCTTGCTCATGGTCCGCCTCCATCAACTGTCGCGAACGATAGTACTACTAAAGCGTTTTACTGTCAAGAGTAAAACGCTTTAGTTAATCAGGATATTTATTCGATTGATAAGTCCTTGAATTGTTTGAAGTTGTAGCTAAATCGATTGATTTAGGCAGTTTTGGTATGAATTGGCGCGCCTGGCTCTCGATCCCAGCATTGGCAACTACCGATGCAGAATCTTGATAATTTCATGACTGGGAATGGCGCCCTCGCGCAGAATCTCCCAGCGTCCCACTCCCAGCGAGAGATCGATGATCGTGGTCGGCTTCGCTCTCCCCGTAGGTCCGCCGTCTACGATGAGCGGAATCCGGTCACCGATCTGGTCCATCACGCAACTTGCGTCGGTACACTCGGAGGCCCCAACCAGATTGGCTGAGGTCGCGGTGATGGGCAAGCCAAAGCGCTCGACCACCGCGCGCGGAATGGCGGCGTCGGGCACGCGCAGGGCAACGTTGCCGGTGTTGGCCGTAGAGCGCAACGGCAGCTTACTGCCCGCCCTCACAATCACGGTAAGGGGACCCGGCCAGAAGCGGTCGGCCAGCTTATCGAGCCTGGGGTCTGTGTCCCGGGCAAGCTCGTAAGCCTGGTTCAGCGAGGCAATCAGCAGGGATAATGGCTTGTGCTTTTGGCGAGTCTTGATCTGATAGATTTGCTCGACCGCGTGCAGATTGACGGGATCGACAGCCAAGCCGTAAAAAGTGTCCGTGGGCAGCGCGACGACATTGCCCTTGCGCAAACTGGCGACGATAGAGTCGATCCGGTCCGGCTGTGGTTCATCGGGATGGACGTGCAAAATCTCCGCGGACAAAAGGGTCTACCTCGGTTCCCAGGTTGCCAAAAAGGCGGAAGCCATCGCGGCACGGGCTATTGATGCAAGCTGAATCATTGCGCTGCTCGGTCCGCCGTCCGATCAAGCGGCTTAGAATCAGCTATGGACGCTCTGATTAAGCTGGCTTAAGTCCGAGCTTCGCAGAAGCGCGGTTTAAGTTGTGCCGCAAATGATGCAAGATGAACGTGGGTTTTAGCCCCCGAGGGAATGCCGATGCAAACATCGCGACCTGATCAGGGACACCCTAAGCGTCAACAGGATTCACGCCTATGCCTTTTCGTATTGTACAGAGTAAACAGAACGCACGCCTGAAAGAGTTGCGCCGAGCGCTGGCGCAACCCGGCCGTGAGGCGCGCGCGCTGGCTGGAATCGAAGGGCCAAATCTGCTGGAAGAGGCCCTGCGCGCTGGCTTGCGTGTCCCTTGCGTTTTTGTTGCCGAAGGCGCTGAGGCTCTGCTCGAAGGCATGAATCTGCCTGCGGACACCGAAGTGCTGCTGTTGCCCAAAGATCTGTTGAATTCGGCGCTGGCCACCGAAACGCCTCAGCCCGTCGCAGCGCTGGTCGAGCCGCCTGACTGGACCTGGCCGAACATTTTCGCAGCCCGTGCGAACACCGCGCCGCTCATTATCGTGCTTGCCGGCTTGCAGGACCCCGGCAATCTGGGAACGATTCTGCGCTCGGCGGAAGCCTTTGGCGCAAGCGGCGTACTCAGTCTACCGGGAACCGTCAGCGCCTGGAATCCCAAAGCCGTGCGCGCCTCTGCGGGAGGCGTCTTCCTGCTGCCCCTGCTCACTGTGAGCGCGGAAGAATGCTTTACGCATCTGCGAGCAGAAGGCGTGAAGATTTGGACGACCGCTGTGCCCACCGCCGCGAATTGCGCCGAAGCAGCTAGCCACATCGACCTCGCCACTGGCGTCGCGCTGCTGATTGGCAATGAAGGCAACGGCGTGCCGGATGCGCTCGCGGCCCAGGCCGATGGGGCGGTAACGATTCCCTGCCCGGGCCCAGTGGAAAGCCTCAACGCAGCCATCGCCGCCAGCATCCTGCTCTATGAAGCTTCCCGACAGCGCTCCGAGGCATGCGCGCGGGTAGCATAAACGTAGCGGGCCCCATCCTCGCGACGCCTTTGTTTTTGTCGCTAGGTTGGGATACCACGAAACTCAACCGGCGCACGCAATAGGAACCAGCATGAGTCTTTTTGATGGCGAACCCGACGGCCCCCAAGGTACGCCCCGCACAGCGCCCTTGGCCGAGCGTATGCGCCCCCGCACTCTGGATGAATTGAGCGGACAGGAGCACCTCGTCGGTCCCGGCAAGCCGCTGCGCGTGCAGATCGAGCGCGACGACTCCGGGTCCATGATTTTGTGGGGTCCGCCGGGCGTGGGCAAAACCACACTCGCCAAAATCATCGCCGAAACCACACAAGCCACTTTCATCGAGTTCTCCGCCGTCATGAGCGGCATCAAGGAGATCAAGCAGGTGATGGTCGCCGCGGCGCAGGCCTCGCAAATGCACTCGCGCACCATCCTCTTCATTGATGAAATTCACCGCTTCAACAAGGCGCAGCAAGACGCGTTCTTGCCCTACGTTGAGCGCGGAACCATTCGTCTGATCGGCGCGACAACAGAAAACCCCTCGTTCGAAATCATCTCCGCGCTGCTGTCCCGCTGCCGCGTCTACGTGCTGCAACCGTTGAGTGAGGAACAGATCGCAGCTCTGCTTCGACGCGCGCTAGAAGACCGCGAGCGAGGCCTCGGCGCAATGGAATTGACCGCCGACGAAGATGCGTTGGAACTGATTGCCAGCTACTCCAGCGGCGATTGCCGTTCCGCCTACAACGCGCTCGAAGTCGCCGCGCAACTGGCTCTTGAAGGCGCAAAGCACATCGACAAAGCCCTGGCTTCTGATGCCGTCCAGCAGCGCGTGCTCATGTACGACAAATCGGGCGAAGAGCACTATAACCTGATCTCCGCCCTGCACAAAAGCGTGCGCAACAGCGACCCTGACGCCGCGCTCTATTGGCTGGCGCGCATGTTCGCCGCCGGAGAAGACCCGCTCTATCTCGCCCGCCGCGTCGTACGCATGGCCGTTGAAGACATCGGACTGGCCGCGCCCGAAGCGCTCAATCTGACTCTCTCAGCCAAAGAGGCCATCGATTTTCTAGGCTCGCCAGAGGGCGATTTGGCGCTAGCCGAAGCGGTCGTCTATCTGTGTTTAGCGCCTAAGTCGAACTCGGTCTACACAGCTTATGGAGCGGTGCAGCGCGAGGTTGAAGAAACTCGCCAGGAGCCGGTCCCGCTGCATCTGCGCAACGCGCCCACGAAGCTGATGAAGGACCTCGATTACGGCAAAGGCTATCGCTACGCTCACAACGAAGAGGACCGCGTAGCCGACATGGATTGCCTGCCCGAAGCGCTCAAAGGCCGCAGCTACTACAAGCCCACAAACGAGGGCCGCGAAAAACTGCTGGCACAGCGGATGGAAGAGATTCGGCAAATACGGACCGGAAAACGAAGCAAAGCTTAACTATCGTGAAATCGAATAAAGATGTTTCTGGTCAGGAATATGGCGTATGTAGTAGCATGGCGACACTAAAATTCTCAGTGTTCGACAGGTGGTAGAAATGGACGCAGTAACGATCATAAGGATTGTGGCAGTGCTAGTCTGTCTACTTGTTGTGATTCCACTGACTCTTATTCCATATTGGGTAATCTTCAAAAAAGCTGGCTTTTCAGCATGGCTTTCACTCTTGATGATTATTCCTTTGATCAACCTCATGGTGCTTTACATCGTTGCTTTCTCTCAGTGGAGAGACACTCCCATCGCCAATCCCGTGCAATCAAACTTTCCTCCGCTGACGTAGTCGCCTGGTGCCCCACCCTCGCGACGCCTTTGTTTTGTCGCTAGGGTGGGAGACACACCAATACTTCTTCCCTTTCTCCTTTACAACCCAAACAGCTTAGGTTATGATGAACATCAATGGGCTCGCTCCGCTTTGACGGCGTCGGCTTTACTGCCTACACCATGGACCACGAGCCACGGCACGTGCATGGCTTTTACGCGGAACTGGAAGTGATTGTCGATCTTCGCGCCGACGGCAATCTCTCGCTCGCCAACCGTAGCGATGCCATACGGCCAGGGAATGGAAGCGTTGCGGATGTGCGCCACGTACTGAAAGTGGCCGCAAGGCATTTTGACAAACTGGTATCTCTTTGGGAGAAGCATCATGGCTGAGCATAAGGTCATCACAACCGATGCAGAGATTGAATCCGCGCTCCAGAGAGCGAGGCTTCTCAAGAATGGCCCCCTCGCGCTCTCTGTCGAACATATTCCTGATCTCAATCTGCTCATCGTGGGTCTGAGCAACCAACGCCGTTTGGTGCTGCCCGTAGAAGATGTGCAGGGGCTGGGCAACGCCACGCACGAGCAGTTGCGGAATTACAAATTGATTGGCCGCGGAACCGGCATCTGCTTTCCGGAGTTGGATGTGGATCTGTACGTTCCCGCTCTGATTGAAGGCGTCTATGGAAACCGCCGCTGGATGGCACAACTCGGCAAGAAAGGCGGCAGCGCCACGACCGAGGCCAAGCGTGTTGCGGCAAGAGCCAACGGTGCCAAGGGCGGAAGACCAGCGAGAGTCGCCGCAGTGGGCGACTAGCCAGAGCGCCCCAGGTCCCGATTTTGGGACCTGGGGCACCACTAATAATCTTCAAAATCCTGTGATCCACAACGACCAGGAAAAGTGCTAGAATCTCCTCTCGCGGGCCAATCTAAGACGCCCGCAAATTCCCCGCAATCCCCAAAAAGGAGGATAAACATGAGCGACCCACTCAACCTTTCCCCGCATTTTAGTGTTAGCAATGCCGCTGCGGCCATCGACTTTTACAAGACAGCCTTTGGAGCGGTCGAGATCGCCCGCCACGTGGCTCCCAACAGCGGCAAAATCATGCACGCCGCGCTGAAGATCGCCAACCGGGACCTGATGCTCAATGACGATTTCTCAGCCGAGATGGGCAGCAAGCCCGAAACCGCCGAAGCGCTGGGCGGCTGCCCGGTCATCTTCCATCTGCAGGTCGAAGATGCCGATGCCGCCTGGGCCAAAGCTCTGGCCGCCGGAGCTTCGATCAAAATGCCTTTGGCCAACCAGTTCTGGGGCGACCGCTACGGCATGTTGCGCGATCCCTTCGGTCTCTATTGGTCCATAGGACAGACGATCTCCAAGCCCACCGCAGCCGAGCTCGAAGAAGCCGCGAAGCTCTCATTCGCTCACTGAAATTTAATGGGCGATCGAATCCGAGGCGCCCAGGTCTGGATTTTCGGATCTGGGCACCATAAACTTGCTCAGCGCGATGGCTTCGGCAGCTTCGATAATGCATCCATCACAATTCCTGGCGTAAGCACTTCAGGCAGCATCTGCGGCTGGCTCTCTCCTGGAGTGTAAAGCGCATAAGCCGGAACGCCGCTGCGACCCAAAGCGGTCAACGCCTGCGTAATGGCCTCGTCGTGGCGGGTCCAATCGGCCTTCATCAAAACCACATTCCTGGCCTGAAAAGCCTGCTCAACCTCGGGCTGGCTGAGCGCGACGCGCTCGTTCACCTGGCAACTCAGGCACCAGCTCGCGGTGAAGTCCACAAAGACCGGCTGCCCAGCCGCAAGCGAACGGCTCACCGCAGCCTGAGACCAAGGCTGCCAAACGCCCGCGTCAGGCAACGCCTGTGAAGCAACGGCAAATTTCTGCGGCGCAACAACTGCAATCGCAATCACTCCGAGCAGAATCAGCGCAGCAACAGTTGTCGCCCATCGCCGAGCCGGCCAGCGCCCCAAGAACCATCCAGCAATTGCGAGCATCAAGAAGCTGGCCAAGAGCGCAGCCAGTACGCTCGCTCCGTAAGCCTGCGCCAACACCCAAGCCAGCCAGATGACGGTTGCAAAAATCGGCACGGCGACGGCCTGACGCAGCACTTCCATCCAGGCGCCAGGCTTGGGCAGCCAGCGCGTCCAGGCGGGTTGCAGGGTGAGCGCGACATACGGCGCGGCAAGGCCCAGAGCGAGCGCGGTGAAAACGGCAAAAGTGACCGCAGGCGACTGAGCGAGCGCATAGCCGACGGCTGCTCCCATGAAAGGCGCTGTGCACGGGGTGGCCACCACCACTGCCAAGACTCCGGTGAAGAAGCTGCCCGTGTAGCCGTGCTTTGCCGCAAGCGAACCGCCCGCGCTGGTCAGCGTCAAGCCAATCTCGAATTGACCGGCCAGCGAGAGACCCAGAAAGAAGAGCAGCCCAGCCATCAGCGCCAGAAAAACCGGCGACTGAAACTGAAATCCCCAACCGAGCGTCGCTCCAGCCGCACGCAAGCCGAGCAGCGCGCCCACCAGCGCCCAGAAAGAAACCAGAATCCCGGCAGCATAGACGAATCCATGCGCGCGCAGCCTCGCCCGTTCCTCATTGCCCGAATTGACCAGCGCCAGCCCTTTCAAGAAGAGCACCGGAAAAACACAGGGCATCAAGTTCAGCAACAGGCCGCCGAGGAAGGCTAGGCCGGAAATGCGCAATAACATCGCCCAAGAACCTGAAGCCGTTTGGTTGGCAACGGAAGAATTAATTTGATTGGCAGATTCAGATAGGTTGGCCGAGGGTTGGTCGGCCCGGGTTTGAACCCCAGCATTCGCGGCGTTGGCATCCTCGTGGGCTTGAGCCCCTGAGGGTTGTACTAGGGCGGGCTCGCTCAGGCTGGCCGAAGCAACCGTTACTCCTGGCGGCAACGCAACAATCTCATAAGCTCGCCCGCCTGAAAGCTCCAGAACGCCCTTTAGCTGATTGGGATTGACGGAAAGGTTCGCGTCTTTCTTTAGATCGAGGAAGAATCCATTGGCGGTGGGAGTGAGCTTTTGCGGAGCAGAATTATCGAGGATGTCTTGATCTTCTGGAAAGAACTCGGCGGATTTTTCTCGCCGGCCGGTTTCAACGGTCAGCCGGAAGCCTTCTTTCGTAGGCTGGAAGAGTGCGCGATTGCCGGTCGGCAACGCGTCGGGAAGAAGAACTGCCAACCGCTTCCAAATCTCTACGCCCGGCCCATCATCGAGTTCCCCTGCGGGAGCGGTTGCGAGAATCTTCTGCGTGATCTCCAGATCCGCTTTGCCGGGAATGCAACTGCCGCGGCAGACCAGCCAATCGACCTTTGCGTGAAGGACGGCGGTCCCCGGCTTCACCGATTTTGCAATTGCCAGACGGAACGGATACAGAACCTCATTCTCGTAACCGAAGTCCATCAGCGGTCCGAGCGGCAGACGTTTCGGCGCAGTGAACTGCAACGGCTCGGCCGTCACTCCTTCGGGGAGTGTCCAGTGAATATGCGGCGGCAGGCCCGCATCGCCGGGATTCATCCAATAAACGTGCCAGCCCGGCTCCAGCTTGAAGTAGAGTCCGCCATGATCGCCCGCTCCCGGGTAGCGTTGAGCATTGCGAAAGACGAGCTGGATATGCACATGCTCATCGTCGTAGGAACTTGACGCGGCCCGTGCGGGCAGGCCCACGGCGAGCACAAAGAAGATCGCGAAGATCGAGCGGGAGAAACGCATGGGGAGAACTTTGACTCCTCAATAGTTGGACTCAGTCTACCTGACAATGGTCACAGAGAATGGGGCAACTTCAAAACCTGCCCCGCCGCTGGTAGCTATACGTCCAGATCGTCATCGGCCTCGGCGGCTACAGCCGTTCCCCGGCGTTTGGCCAACAGATAGCCGCGCAGGAACGGCTCGAGATATCCGTCCAGCACCTTGTCCACATCTCCCACTTCGACCTTGGTGCGATGGTCTTTAGCCATGCGGTAAGGCTGCAAAACATAGGACCGAATCTGCGAGCCGAAGTTGATTTCGAGCTTTGAGTCTTCCAGCTTCTTGCTTACCGCGCGCTTCTTTTCCAGTTCATATTCGTAGAGGCGCGAGCGCAGCATCTTCATCGCCTTGTCGCGGTTCTTGTGCTGCGAACGCTCGTTCTGGCAGCAGACGACGATGCCCGTGGGCAGGTGAGTCATGCGCACCGCCGAGTCCGTCGTATTAACGTGCTGACCGCCTTTACCGCCCGAGCGGTAGGTGTCGATGCGCAGGTCGTCAACTTTGAGGTCTACGTGAATCGTCTCGTCGATCTCTGGCGAAACATAGACCGAAGCGAAGCTGGTGTGACGGCGCTTGGCGGAGTCGAATGGAGAGATGCGCACCAGACGATGCACGCCACTCTCGCCGGCCAGTTGGCCAAAGGCGTACTCACCCATGATGGTGAAGGTGGCTGATTTGATGCCCGCCTCTTCGCCGTCCTGGTAGTCGTTCATCTCTGTTTTGAAGCCCTGCTGCTCAGCCCAGCGCAGATACATACGCAGCAGCATCTCGGCCCATTCCTGGCTCTCGGTGCCGCCCGCGCCGGGGTGGACCGTAACGATGGCATTCAGCGGATCGGCTTCGCCATTCAGCATCGTTCGCGCTTCAAGCTCTTCGTTGAATGTGGCCAGAGCTTTGATGTCGCGTTCGAGATCGGCGAGCACATCCTCGCCT